>OGJT01000353.1_pt1:0-20000 | contig 25969 bp, 14 predicted proteins | sample 1572331 | NCBI WGS metagenome assembly OGJT01 (sample SAMEA2582094, study PRJEB24529) | metagenome | biome: Human gut stool | place: China | collected 2011
CATGGCGATCCCTTCAATGAATTTCTTTTTTAAGAAGAATCCATCTATCTCCCATCCACCCCCTGTCTCTTAATCTTAAACACCTTCTGACAAGCATAAATAGAGGAATGACTCTTATCCCCCAGAGAATCCGTATCCTTATCCTTCTTCCTCTTTCGAAAATACCCTATTCCATGAGCCCCGTAAGGCATGACAAGACACCCTGCATGACGGCTAGAAAGAAGAAAGAAAGGACCTTGATCAAGTATAGGGGTGGAATCGGTCTTAAACCCAAAAGAAGATCTCTTTCATAGCTCATAGTGGACCGTTGACACAGCGAGTTCCCCCTTTATGTCGTCTTTCCTCTAGTTAAGTTAACCCGTCGCGGGGTCGGGAAGTCCAGGTTTGCTTGCATTCTTTGCAATCGAGCGAGTGAGTTCAAGGCTCCGAAGGAGAAGGCTCGGTATGGTTCACCACCACATTCAAGGAAAATCGATAATTAAAGATAGGATAAGATAGAAATCGAATAGAAAAAAGTCTGATGAGACTCTTTCGCTCAAGGACAAGACTGAAAGCCCTTGATTGACCAAGCTAGCTTTCCAGATGCTTTCTTTCTTCCTTACTCTATTATCTATTCTGGAAGGAGGTCAACCTCTTTCTTTCTCTCATCGTACAGTCCTCTCCCGCAAATCGTTCTGGTTCTGCCAGAACCACTGGAGCTTCTGAAGGTGGGGAGCAGGAGTTGGAATTGACTTCGTTGATCCAGTAAAGAGAGGAGCAGAGCCTGTTCGAGAGCTATAGTCCCTAGAGGGACAGAAATAAGCGGTCGAAACACTATGAATTCAAAATGTGGGTCATAAGAACAGTAAGTCGAGATATGGCCCCGTGGTGCCTTTCGATCGCTCGTTCCAAGCTGTTGTTCAAGTGCCCAGACTAGACTCCCCAGCTCATGCTAAGATTCTCCATGGAGAGGCCGCCTTCTCGAAGAGCAGCGGATCAATTTCTCGCTATAGATCCCTTATGAAAGCACTGGAAAAGCAGGTGAAAGGGCGGCCTTTGCAGGCAACCCTCGCGAGTGTCGTTAGTAAGAGAAGGTAAAGGTACCTTAGAAGGGAGAAAGTATTCTGGTGCTTATAGTCAATTGGGTTGCCCCACAAAAAGTGAGCCGCGTAAAGATCGATATCTATGCCCCACTCAAAAGTGAAACTACAAGGAAGACTTTAGCACAGGTGAAGGGGCGGGTAGTCAATCACATTGAATCACTGGTGGGTAAAGATCACAATGCGAATCGCGTTAAATGTCCAGTGGTAGGCGCATCTCTCAATGGATGGCCAGTGCATACATTTCTCACTCTATGTCCAATAGTGGGTGCATAAATAGATAAATGTCCTGGATAAACCCACGTTCAGATCCCGTACAATCCGAAACTGGATAGCGTCATCGAGCTGACCTACCAGAGGGAAGGCAAGATCCCTTACATCCCCTACAGCTATGACTCCTGACAGCTATGACTAAAAGTACTATTTACGGATACGGAACTTACCATTCATTAAAATCCCGAGATATCATTTTTCAGTCTTTATTAGTGCTACTTCAGACACGGCACGCAACGGAACACATGTCAAATAAAGTCGCTCTCGCCCCGTATCTATTTTAAATTAAAAAGTAAAAGCCTCTCTCCCGGGGAAGCAAGCTCAATCACCGCTCTGGGCATGGGAGCCACTCTTTCCAAGATCCAATGTCAGGTTCTCCTCTTGAGGGTAGGCCGGCTCCATCATCCCTTCTATTTTCTATCCAATTTCCAGTCCTATCTGCGGTTTTTATTCCTCCTGACCTAATACCCTTCGACGATTATCCGCTGTCCTCCGATCAAGACCGGAAGAAGGTAGGTCAGCTCGATGACGCTATCCAGTCCAGACCGAAACGGAAAAGTCCAGTGGTGGGTGCGCGAAGATGTAAATGCCTTCAAGGGTTGGCTTTGTAGGCATACGGAAGCCTTTGCGGGGATAGAAAGCGTCTTTGCAAGCGTAAGGATAGGTTTGGCAGATGCCGGTAGTAAAGAAAATCGAATGGCTGGTGGGAAGCGTCGGGATCTCCGTGTCATAATAAAAACCTCACTCACCCCATGTCATGATCACAGGAAGACAGTGTAAAGATCCTAATCGAAGTAAATAACCTTTCTCGGGTCGATCAAAGAAGGAGTCAAATAAGAATAAATTGATCTAACCAATGACCGAAAACTGGTAGGTCCCAAAATGAGGCATGAATGGGAGGAAGACAACCAAACCGACGATAGACAAACAAATAATGATCTGCTTGAGATAGCTTACTACTTACTCGAAAAAGTGGGCTTTGAACTGAAACCATTGCCGTAGTCGCTACCCTTTCCCTGGCCTTAACTAGCCTGAGGCTCAGTCCAAGGTGTAACTCTCTGCCTTAGACCTAACATCCCTAGCAGCCCTAGCTTATTTACCTTTTCTTGTTTAGTAGGAGGGATTTGACTGCTGATGTAAGGGCGGCTCCCTCTATGTGCGAAAGAGAGTAGTTCGATTTCGTCCTATTCTTCTTAGTAGTGAGTTGAGACCGGTTGGGAGAACGAATGAAGCGAGTGACCTGGGACGGATAGAGAAAGGATTCCTACTGCAGGGGTTTTTTATAGTGGCGAAGGATAGTCCGTAGGTGTTACGGATGAGAGGAGGCTCACCCAGAGGGAGAGATAAGGAGCTAGGTTGAACTACGGCTGCTAGGAAGAGAGTGAGAGGCCAATGAGGAAAGCAGCTCGCGCTAATGCTAATAATGCTCGCAGGGAGACTGATGCGAGCGAAAGGGGGAGAAAAAAGAGGTAGGGCGCTCTTACTCCTATTCCTCGGGGAAGAAAGAATGGGGGAAAGGCGAGAGTACGATTCGAGAGGTAGTGAGAAGGATAGGGAGAGAAGGAAGGAAAGGAGAGATCAATTAGATCAACTAGGCGAAGAAATGAAACCATCAACTTGTAAATGGAAAGGGGATTCCACCCTGTTTACACTCCATCTCACTTGATAAAAAGAGATGGCTCCCGGGTTAACTTCCTTTCAGAAAGGATGTCCACCCACGATTGAAAGAAAGAGAAAACGAAACTGGAGTTAGAAGTCCTAGAGCAGATGGGCTTCCCGCTTCGAACGAGATGGGAAGAAAGGACTGATTTGCATCCTGGACTTGAACCAGCTGCGCATAGAAGAGGGAAAGTAGGCTTTCCCGAAGGTGAACTTCTTTTCATCCTGTACTGAGACCCACGGCCACTAGTTCCCGATGTTCTTATACTCTGTTTTTCTTTTCTCGGTCAATCAAGAGGAGTTCCCAGAGTGAAGAATTAGGATTCTAAAACCTGGTCATAGGCGAGTTAGGAGCTCTAGCTCTAGTTGATAGGTCTTTCGATGTTGCGCGGGATGTGAGGTATAGGGCAAAGGGAGAAAGAGCTGCTCGTGCGTTGGTCTTTCTTGCGTCTGTGGGGTCAGAATCTGATTTAGTTGGTCTTCCCTCCGGGTGAGAGCACTTTACCACAGAGCTAGAGCAAAGGGGAATGAAGCCAGGGAAGCGAAGGGAAAGAAGCGTCTATCCTCTGATGATATGGCAAGTCTAGTTCCCGCTTGAGTTTCCGCTGCTGGGAGTTTCAGTTACCTAGTTATAGTTTTGTTAGGTTTTATTCTCCTATTGGTGCTAAGTCAGGGCAGCTAAACGTAAAGCAGAGGAGATAGCGAATCTCGCCCAGGGAAGAGAACTAAGGGCTGTGGAATAGTAACCTTGATGATTGTGGTTCTGCGCCAAGTGCGACCGATTGTCCTGTGTACAGGGCCCAGGTGCATATGCTAGGCGGGTTACCAGAGAAGAGGGGACAACTTTCGAAGCAACACAAGGTCATCAGGTTTCGACCAAGAAAGATAAAGAGATTTAGTAGGTTCGCGCTTTATGGCATTTTGTACAAATAAAAATCCCCTTCGTTACATGATTTTCGACCGACGAGTCACAAAGTGGAGCTAAGCCAGCTCTTTTCGAGCAGCGAGGCTTTTAGGGCCCTAGTTTCAAACAAAGGAGGAATCAGGGAAAGGTGACAAGGGAAGATCATAGCTGGTCCAACCTTTATAGGGGCTCCCTGACGATCCCGAACCTTAACGAGTGACGGAAAGAGAGTACTTCCAACAGACAGGCATATGACAACAGTCGCGAATCTGTTTATAGTCGCGACTGAAATAATGGGAGAGGCAGGCTAAGTACACCAATCACATTCTACATCCCACTTCGGGCGCACGCGTAAAGGCATTTTTTCTCTTTGTTAGGAATTAGAATAAGAAAAAGGAAGTTCGCTTGGTAACTCACGGAGGTGCTGGTTCAAATCCAGCTCGTGACGCCAAATTCTTCCTCTTCAATTATCTATCCGCTTCGACCCTATCTTTAAGCTTTTTCCAAATTATACGACCCTCACTTTTAAAAACTGCTTTGATTCGGAATGTGTTCAATTCCGGAGGGAAATAAAGGGCGGTATGAATCTACAACTATTGGATTCTCAAATCCGAATTCGTCTTATCGTGGATAAAGGAAGCACATATCGTTTCGACTTTTTCGGGAAACATTTGTTTAGCTCACTTCTACCTTTAATAGCTCTCGTTGTTGGATTTCTTTGTTATGGAACCTTTCTTAGCATACACTCTTATTCTCTTTACCAAACATATGCGGATCCAATCACGATCTTATAATTATAATAAGAACAAGAGATCTTTCTCGATCAATCCCTTTGCCCCTCATTCTTCGAGAATCAGAAAGATCCTTTTCAAGTTTGAATTTGTTCATTTCGCTCTTTGGCAGGTTGGGAATGGTATGATAGGGTGCAGGGACGAGGAGAATACCATTTGAAATTCTGTCAAGCGGAGTCTATGACATCTGTACCACGAGTGGTTGATTCGGGTTTAGGCCCGCCTACCACAAGCAAGATGACACTCTTGATCAGACGGCTAGGCTAGGATCAAGGGTTTGTGAATTGGTTGGAGTGTTTTGGATACGACTGGAAGTCGGCAACAGATCGCCGCTGTCTTAGGGTGAAGGTAAACTAAACCTTTCTTATTCCCTTCTCAATCTTGAAAGCTGTCACGGCAGTCTTGTTAGGTTCGACATTGGCGTTTGCGGTGGTCCAGGACATGTTGGGCAGCAACTCTTTTACAGTAGTACCACCGTGGATCAAGAAAACCCGTACTCTTACTTTGACCGCGGGTCAACAACCATTGGGTAACTACTCCTCTTGGCCTCTCTTATCCCTTCACATCATATAGTGGTGTAGTTGTCAGCGGAGCGACTTGATCCCGGAAAAAGACCGTTCCAGGACTATTTGGTTCTCGGTCACGATCTAGTAGGGATCAATGGGTGGCTGAAGAGTATGCCCTGATCTTGAAGAAGATGGATGAAGGTGACTCTGAGTCAGCCAAAAGCCCGTCTGCGCTACCGAATGTCTTAAGTTTGCTCAGAGATGATCCCGTGTGAAGGTTGGACGCTCACTCACGACCGGATGGCCCTTGTTTTTAAGGTATGTAAACCATGTATCTATCTGAATGAAAGAAAGAAGAAAGGAGATTGAGACCGCCCCGCCCACTTCTTGTGAAGCTAATGAATCATTGACTTTTTGTGCTTAGATCTTCCTGATCTGGTTAAAACATCGGACACCACTCTTCGATCGATGTACGAGTGCCCCTACGGACCGATAGACTTGCCCATGGCTGCAAAGCCCTTCTATCCTTATTCGAGATGAAAGCCCGGTCGGATTCACCTTTCCAGTCAGATCAATCAACGCTGGACTGACGATCGGAAACTAAAGACCGAATCCGCTCTCTTCCCTATCGGTATATGATTCGGGATCCCTTTCTGTCTGAAGGGCTGAAAAGCTCGTCCTGTTTAGGGGCAGTCAAACGAAAGCTCATCGGAAACAGAGAAAGCAGAAGCTAGACCATCAGGAAAGGGGTCATAGGAAGCTTGCTCTCGACAAAAGCCTTTCTATTTTTTTGACTCTTTTGACGACTGTACTGGGAACTGGAATGAAACGGGGATGATCGGCTGACTTTGATTCGATAAGGCTCCCCTTCCCCTTGAATGCTCGTTTGAGCTACTGATACCGGAACCGGTCTCTCTGAGGTACATCTTCAGTTTCCTGAAGTCCTCTTGACACTTATCGGTCCATTCGAAATGGCCACTAATCGAGTAGTTGGTTCATAGATTCACACCTGGTACTTGCTTTGGATATGAAAAAGGGGCAGTAGTTGTCCGAGTAGGCTTCGTAGCTCCTTGATATTGCGCGGTGGCGGCATGTTGATGATGGCGCGTATCTTGACCGGCTCGATACCCTAACGAGAAACCCTAGGAGCTTGCCTGATGATACTCCAAACACACACTTCTGAGGGGCAGCTGATGCAGCAATAATCACAGAGCCCAGGTGTTGAATATGCTGACTTGCAGTCTTTGATTTGACAAGGATGTCATCAACGTCATCTTCAACGATGTCTCCCATAAGATCATGGAAGATAGATGGCTGTCATGGCTCTTTGATGGGTTGCCCCTGCGGAGGCCGAAGGGCAGAACTTTGTAACAGAAAGTTCCCTATTGAGTGATGAAAGAAGTCTTTTCTTGGTCCTGCTTCGCCATCTTGATCTGATTGTATCCCGAGAAGCCATCCATGAAAGAGAACATCCCATTTCCGGCAGGACTCAAAAAAATGTCAATGTGAAGAAGAGGGAAGTCATCTTTAGGGCTTGCTCTGTTCAAGTCACGATAGTCGACACACATTCTGACTCTTCCATCCTTCTTCGGAACTGGGACAATATTTGCCCGGGTAGGTAGCCACCCTGAGGCTTCAAATTGCTTCATCACTTCCTCTCTTATTTTTAACAACCATTGAGGCTTCATTCTCCTGAGCTTCTGTTTGACAGGCTTGCATTCTGGTTTTAGTGGGAGCTGGTGCTCAACAATATCCCAGGCATGTCCTTATACGACCATGCAAAGACGTCTGGAAATTCTTTGAGGAGCGGAATTCTGTCCTTTTTATGGTTGTTTGACAAGGACGTGCCGATTTTGACTTCTTTGCCCACTTCTTCTGAGCCAATGTTGACTGTTAGGGATTCTTCGTTGTTGGGTTTTGGACCGTTCTCATGACGTTCCACCATGTCCTTTCTTGGGAACTTCAATTTCAATGTCGTCTCCTCGTCGAGCTCGATGTCGAAATTATATTCAAGGGAAGGGCTAACCTATTGATCTATTTGGTCATACACAATGCTAGGCTAGGTATCCCCCTAAAATGAAAAGAAAAACATTATGAAAGCAATGAGTACAAGTTTCAAAAAGTAAAAAGGAGCCTTCTGATGCTCAAAATATTCCTGTTTTGTTGGAAGGCGGCAACTCAACAGGGCCCAATACTAAGTGCTCGCTTTACCCCAACGGCTCCTGCTTCCTCGTAGGAATAGGAGTGATCACCCAGTTATCCAGACTTTCTCCTGGCGTTGCAGGTCGAATGGTGCTCCCTTCTGACATACTAGGGAGTGTCCGGATCATAGCAACCTGTTCTTCTTGAGACACTGTATCTTCTGGTACTTCATCGTAGTCAAATGCCTCTCTCATGTCCTGGGGAACGTTTACCAACTTTGATACCTCAACGGTTTATTCGGGCTCTGGTGGTGGCGTTCCGGGTTGGAGGATACAAGCAGGCTTAGGGAAATTGACAGAAATGGGAGGCACCTCTCCTGTCATGGTAAGTTCTTTTCCCTCCTTTTTTTCTAGCTTCCTCCTTCGTCGTTCCTCGGCTGCATGCTTCCTGTCATCTTTGGTTGGCTCATACCCTAACCCGAACATCTGCTTGGCGCAATTCTATGGGATTTGATCTTCCTTGAAGATAGCGGCCAATGCCTTTTCCTGGTTTAGAACCATTCTCTATCATAACTTTGGCAACCATGAAGTTGCTGTTAGAGATCCTCGGCTTGGAGGGCCTTCGGGAATATAAGTGGTGGGCACTACTTCGAAGGTGTGGTATGCATCAGGGGCAATGTCATTCTCCACATCAATGAATGGAATCGCTGGAGATCTGTGAATCATGAAGTCCTCTTCTGCATGTACTGTTACGAGGTGATCCTGGACAATGTACTTGATGCTTTGGTGAAGACTGGAGCGTACAGCTCCTGCCGAAATGCACCCATGGGCGTCCTAACAGAAAGTTGTATGCTGTCGGGATGTCAAGTACTTGGAATGTGACCTCGAAGGTATATGGCCCAATTTCTACAGGCAGATCGCCAGAACTTCTCTTTTTGCCCGCTCTGATGATAGTGTTGCAAGAGCGAAGGGCAGACTTGTCTACCCCCAGCTTCATGATGGTGATAAGAGGGAATACATTTAGTGCGGAACCATTATCGATCAGCACCCTGGCGACTCCTTGCACTTTACCATTCTATTCCGTGCCCGGTTGTGCCCTGTTCCTTCTGGAGGAAGTTCGTCCTCAGTAAAAGTGATAACCTTTGTGGCCTGTCCCACCAGATTTTCTAAATTTTCAGGGTGGAGGCGACATGGGCTTCATTGAGGATTTTGAGTAAGGCATTCCTGTGAGCTTCTGATGCTATCAGGAGCCCTAAGATAGATATCTGAGCTGGCATCTTATTGAGTTGTTCAACCACACAGAATTCACTGTTCTTGATGATCCTCAAGAATTCCTTAATTTCTGCCACCTCAGGCTCGATCTTTTCCCCGGTAGTAGCCTCGCTGCCGTAATTCCAAGGCACAGCATGATTTCCCGTGTAAGGTTCCAATTGAGGGAGGCTGATAGTGATGGGTCCCTTCGAGGGTGGATAGGTGATAACCATCGGTTTTGGGATGGGTCTGAGTGTTAGGGTTTGCGGAACCTTTGGTGCGGTCAATGATGCGCTTGGAATGGTGATGACAAGGGGCTGCGGTTGTGATGGAACTGGTACTAGGTAGGTGGATCGAGGGGCCGATCAGGAAGGCCGGGACTAAGTGCTTATAGATAAAGAGAAAGATAAGGCCAGACATTGATGAAAAGAGCCTCATCTGAAACCCGAACACTCACTGTCCTCAACAGAATTCTTTTCCCCTAACTTAACCCATAAAGGTTTTTGAGGGGGAGGGCTGATTGACTCGCGATCGCCGTTCGATCGATCGCGAAATCGATCGATCTCCTTCCTCTTCTTCCTCCCCGCTCTGACTTTGATCGACTTTCGAGAGGGAACCTTTCTTATTATTAGTTTAGTAAGATAGGGTTTTCCACCCTTGTCGCAGCCCCTGAGAAGCCTTTCCTCCACACGGTGGTTCAGAAATAAATGGTTTACGGTGGATTACGCGCATCTGAGTGCTAAGTGACATCTAGTTTTAACTGCTTTTACCGATATTCCTATTCCTCTCTTTGTGCTAAGCCCTACTCGAATTCTCTTTCTTTCCGCTTGTTCTATGCCTTTTGATTTTAGTCTTCTTGTTCCCAGCGCCCCAAGTTCCTACTTGTGCCGAGCTCGGGATCGAATCTCGGGCATATTTCAGTCATCCGGGCTGCTTTAATAAGGTTATCTACAACGGCTTTCTGCTCTTGGGGGCCGTACTTGTTTCTTTTCTCGCTGTACGTAGGCGCTGTTTGTTATTCTTCGTTGTATGCAACCCCACAAGGTTGCTATGCTATGATCCGGGCCTCTTCTACTTTACGTAGATTGGAGAAGAATCTCAATCTTTTTTTCTGACCTTTTCTTTTTTCATAGACGAGGGCAGTGTATTTCCAATCATGATAATGGGCACGTTGCTTCTTTTTGTAAAGAACCTATTCTATTCTCCGTAAAGTCGACACTCCTGACCGTCCAGAATCTTAAGGATTTTGTTTGAAAAAGCAGTTCCTGCCTCGGTGGCTGCAATGACCGCGCTGCCCATGTAAGGTTCGTGGAACTCATCGAATACCCAGAGATCATAGTAATCGTGAGCACCCGAGAAGTCATTTTACCTTGAGCTAGCGAAGTAGATTCGTAGCACTTTTGAAAGCAAATTGAAGATGAGCGTTTTTTGCGTGCTTGGCTCCCCATAAAGGAATAGCTGCTTTGTTTTTATTGGCCGTTGAAAAACCAATTGACAAGTAACAAGTAAAGGTATTGTTTATTATGATTGATCCGCAGTTCAAGGCGTAATTTATTGCTTGTAGGAGACTGAGGGTCCATAGAATGTTACAGCCCCCGCTCCAAGCGGGCAACGTAAGGAGGTGGTGACACACAACGACCAATCCTGAAAGAGTGGTCTTTCTTTCTGGTTATGAAATCGCTTAGGTTGCAAAGCAAGCTCCCGAATAGCAAACGGGCAGGTGAGGCGAGGCGGTTGACTGCCGAAGGATAGAAGCGAATAGCAACCTAAGCTCCCCGGGGGAAATCTGTACCCTTATCTGTCCCGAAAAGGAGTAGTCACTAAGGTTTCAGCTGATCGGAGGGCTACCCTTTGGAGGAACCCTGACAGGGGTGTCTCTTTCTGAATCTGCCATGGCTCTTGGCTGGTTACTTCAACGCAGTTGTCTCACCGGAGGAAAAGCTTGGGGGAAATGATCGCGATCTCATAAGCATGAGGGAATTCCGGGAAGCAATCGACAAATGTGCCCTAATAGATCTCGGAATGACTGGGGGAGTCTTTACATGGACCAATAAAAGAACGGGACTAGCCCATATTCAATCCCGCTTGGATAGGTTTCTGGCAAATGGAAGCTGGAAAGCCCCACCCCCCATCAAGTAACGGGGGTCCCTTCGTCAGCCGGCTCCCAAAAGAAGAGGTTTTTCTGACCGGATTCTCAATCTTCTGGTTCAGCCCCTCCTCTGACGTTTCGAAAAATCTGGCTGGAAGAGGTCATTCAGGACTCTGGGCTACTGAGAATCAGAGGCACGCCTGCCCTCTTCCTCTTCAGAAAGCTGCAATCCTGAAAACAAAGACTAAGGGTGTGGAACAAAGAGGTCTTTGGAGACATCCGTCGCAAGAAAATGGACCTCTCTGACCTGCTGAGCAGTAGAATTTCCTCCGTTGAAGGTAGAACGGTCCCCCTGGACAGGTAGAGAGGAATGATTCTCGCTTAGCGCTTGTGCTAAGGAACAGGAACAGTCTCACTTCCTCCTCTTTCATGTGGTCAAGTTATGGGGAGTACAGCTGACAGGGACACCGACACGGTCTTGGACTGCGATAAATGGGAGCTGCTCATGAGTTCCATTCCAGCCCCGAGACGGACAACGGAGCGGGGAGGACTCGGCATAGTGACCAGTCGACCTGCCCTGCCGGTTCAGCTATCATATTCAATCAAAAGGGCTCCGTCACTCAATAGAGACGTTCGAAGGAGTCTCCCCAGGGGCCGCCCTGGAGCCCACCTCCCCATTGCATCCGGGCAAATCTACCATACTGCTCATTGATTGACTAGCGCACTCCCCCGTCCCTTTTCCTATCCACAGCAGATTCCGCGTGGAGACAAAGATTTGCGGGAGAGATACCGAGCCTCGTTAGATTCCTTGGTAATTTCCACCATACATAGGATTGACCGGATTCGTCACGGATTTCAACCTTCGGGTATTTAGTTCAACAATTCGGCAGATGATGCGACGCAGAAGATTTAGCCTCGTGCGGGATGAAGTAAAAGCACTTAACAATAGCACAGCATTGATCAGCCCCTGCCCGTTTGAATTGTAAAACAAACAAAAAGTCAAAGGAATGTCCAAAGTGGCCTCGGCAGCGACAACAACAACTGCCGCAGCGAGGGTGGCTGGAGGGGAGCTCCGGTCCTTCTGCTAAACACCTGACTCAACACTTCCTGTGGATGACTCAGCCATCCTCTACTCATGTGGAGCCACAGCAGTCGTCACAGCCGACCTCTGCACGCATGAGACCATTGGAATTTTTATTTTTCGCCCTTCCCCGGAAGAGGGAATTTCTTTTGATCAACCGAGTACCCAGCTCTACTGACTTGATTTACTAACAGCAGCACCTGCCGTGGGCTTTACTGACTAACGAGTTATCTGACGGCACCTAAGCCTAGCTCCCGGAAAGAGATAGGTTTTATTCATCTGCCCTCCGCCTGGAAAGAAATAATCTGTCAATCTGCCTACTTCCTTCTCGCTACCAGCACGAGATAGATTTTATGATCCACTTGCTTTCTCGCTTGACTTGAGGATTGCTGGTGAAACTCGGCTTCCTAGCTATCGGAAAGAGAACGAGGAGTTTACTACGACCCTCGGAGCTTGAGCGCTTCGCTTTCCCTGAACCAGAAGTCAACTGCAACTTGAACCTAAGAGCAAGTTTACGAAGCGAGCCCAGAGGAGCGAGGGACTCTATCACAGCACCTATCGGTGATCAACTGGCATTCTCTCTGATCTCAAACTAAAGCGAGCAAGGGGAAAGGATGGGTGGCCCATCAGTCCGCCGCCAGCAGCATCACTATACCACAATGATAGGAACCAAGGCGGCATGAGGTAACGACACAATAGGCAACGAAGCTATATGTATCGAAGTACGTAGCACCATAGCACTATGTGTGGCTAAGTTAACCGAAGCTGGCATATAGGCGAAGGGACCAGGGCAGAAGGTAGCGAAGCAATATGTGCCTCAGCAGCCTAGGTTGGCTGGTGGTAAAAAGCCCGCCCTTCTTTCTCCTCTCTGCTTGGCTTTGGGGTAGGGACGAGCTGGAGTAAGCCCTTGGTGGTGACCACTTTCCTGCAGCTGGCGTGCTCCTGTTGTTCTAAGGCTCCATAAAATGGCTTCTATCGTACGTGAGATCAACGGCCGGTCGAGTAGCTACGTGGATTGGGAGCAGTAGCGTAGGGGTTTTGTGCAAAGGCCTATAATATATAGGAAGTTCAAACGCCTCAGACCCATCTACTTGCCCTGACCAGTGAACTCCAGCAGAGACGCAACCAAACATACTGGAGGGGCAAACACACTCATCTTACTCCGGGTCAAATTCTTTACTTACCGCCAAGATAGAAACCTAGGAGCAGCCTCCGCTCAGTCGGGGAGGACTGAGAGCCTTATAGTTCATGGGAGTAGTTCTTAGGTTGGTTGACCCCTATTATTCATTGCCTATCTGATCAACCGGCACCAATAGCCCCGGCCGTGACAAGCCTATTGAGAAGGTTGGGGGAAGCCCCATTCCCGTGAGGAGAAGCGGCGATCGCTGGAGCTAATTCATAGTGCCTAGCCCGTATCGATGCCTATGCACAGCTATAATGAAGACCAGCCCCATTGCAGAGAAGCCAACGCTACGGCTGCAGCTCAGGCATGTGATAGCGACTTTAGGAGATTGTGCTCGTTCCCTCTCGTCCAAAGTTGAAGCGCACATTTACATTTAGAGGAAAGGTTTCAGTTTCTACCGTTCTCCTTACGGATCTACTACGCCACTCCACTCCTTCATTCGCGTGTTGAGCCCTTGCCTTCCCTCATTACATTTGTCTTAGGTTGAACCTTACCCACTTGCTACAGTAGAGTGGCCCCCAGCCTGGGACGGGCCAACCACCCTCGCCTCGCTACCAAGGATGCTATCTAAGAATGCCTTTGGCAACCTTTCTTACAGAGCGGCAAGGACTTCAATCCAAAAACATGTGTGAAACCTTATAGCCTACTCAGTCGCAAAGCGAGATGATCCAAATAGGCATGGCTTCTAGGGGGAAGGAGCAACGTGATTTGCCCGCTAAACGTCCCACTCCCTAAACTTACCGCACATTGTATAGCCACTGAACGGTTTAACCTTTCCTACCACCTTTTCCCTTTCCTAGTTTATTAAATTAATAACAAATCCGCAATCACTCTATAGCACTTACACTTTATAGCTCGGACCCCAATAGGCCAATACATATATGGGGCAAAGATATAGGGGAAAGGCTCCTTCCACGGATATAGGGGAAAGGACCCCTTATGAAAAAAAAAAGATAGGCTTGCAGAACTCACATAAGTACCGCCATTGGTTAGTTTCATCCAGGTATAATAGCTCATGATCGCTTTAGGGTCCATGGGAATCCATTCCTAGTATCCTGCTGCTGCCAACCAAAAAGACTGGCTTCACAAGCACAAGATAGCCCAACCACTCACCCCTATTTTCTCTCTCTCCTTCGGACCCTCAATATAAAGAGTTATTATCTATAAATAAATTTGGGAATGCTCTTCAATCGATCAATCTATTTAGCAGGTATAGCACCTGAATTCCTGCACAAAAGAGCGAAATTAGAGGTTCGCTCTTTATCCGGGCCCGGTTAAACGCGTTATATATGCATTATATAGTTTACCGTGTGAGCCGTCCACCCACTGCTTATCTCTCTGTCGCGTCATCGCTATCAAGTCACTGATCAATTGCGGAGTCGTTATCACTACAATTGGTATCTAATCGCTACAAGAGACTCGAATTCTCCATTTTGGTTCTCATCTCACTGCGAAGAATACATCGTATAATAACATAACGTAATGCATTTCCCTAGCGACGAGACCATCAAGTAATCGACTTTCAGTGGTTATTGCCCAGACCCGAGAAGCTCCTGGCAATACATGGAATTTTCACCCGGATCTGGGATCAACCTTTAGCTACATGGGCTTAATTGGGAATCACACTCAGTAGAAAGTAGAAAGAGGCTCATTTCTGCATTGGGAACGAATGGAACCAATTACGAATAGAATGAACTTCATTGCTATTTGATGATGATGATTATTTGAACTAAACTATTTGATCATTCATCTAGCTACAAGGGCCAATTCTGATTCCTTTGCTCTAGAGAGACTGCGGCAGATGAGTGACTTTATGAAATAAGAGCTGGGAGAGCAGGAGTTTAGAACCAAGCTGATCAAGAGGGAGGGCACTCTATTAGGAGCCAATTTCCGATTACCACCTAAAGATGCTCCGGAAGGCACCATAACGATTTATGGGTAGGCTTTAAGGCCCGATCAAACTTAGTTAGGCAGAATTCCATGCTTTACGCCCTAATAGAGGTCTGCAACGAGCCCTTGCGTTAAGTTGAGTCGGGCTTTCCCCTTTTTTTTTGTGCAACTATCAAAGTTAGAGCGCATGCCCCGGGCACCCTAATTTAATCAACTGGTCTCTCTCTTGTCATCAGCTCTGATCTGCTCAAAGGGAAACGAGACACACTTTTTTTATATGTCAATGCCTCTGTCTGTCCCTGTTAGGTTGAAAATCATAAACTGCTGCATAGGGCTTTCCATTTCTGTAGAGCTAGGCAGAAAAGCTGAAATCTCTAGACTCTCCATATTCTATATTCTCTGAACGACCTTTCCTGTCACATATATTGGCTTTGCCAAACCCAAATGGAATTCATTGCCCTATCAGAGTGAAACTCGACTCGCCCTATATAACTCATTTTGTGAAACAAAAGAATTACTGAGTCAGAGAACCATCGTTCCGGACTTTTCAACAGATAGCTCATTTCTTCTTGACTTCGTCCAGGAGAGAGGCATACTTTAAGCAACCCCACCATACGCTTCAGCTTTCTAAGCCTGAGTGCCCCAAAACACACCCCTTCTTGATAGGATTGGATTTCTACTAACATCTTGGGAAGGGGAATATGAAATATGGTTATTTAGGGCTTTCTCTCTCAGCCCCGTTGAGCCCTTCTTTGGCAAATCATAGTGGGTAGGACAAGAAGCTAGATAGGCCCACCCAAAACAAAAGACAAAAGAGCAAGCCTGTTGCAGCTCCCGACTCTAGCGCTTTAAGCATTCCGATATTGCTTTCTATCTTCCGGGGGTCAATCCTCTTTGGTTTGGCCCTTTCAGTCGATAAGCTCCCACTTCCCCCCCTATTTGGAAAATGAAAAAGAAAAGGCTAGGGCCCTTTTCCTAGGACTCGAGACACAGGTACACGATCTCAAGCCTTTGATGAGCGTACGTTCTTGGAAGCGCTTAAGGTACCCCACTTGCTTGATCTTAATCCCAAGAAGCTTTTCAAAGCGAGCAACCCCAGAAAGCCGAAGGGTGAGAGGCTCTCTCCAAAATACCTTGAGCTCGAGCTAACAGGATTGGATTTCAATAAAAAGAAGTGCCAAACGGGGTGGGGATAGGGGAGTCTAGAGAAGCTTGCTCATATTGTTTTACAAATAATTTCACAAATACAAATAGAGAGTGGTAATTGCGCCTATAACTCAGATTTAGAAACTCAAGGTATTCTTATCGCTTAGCGCTTGTGCTAATGTTTCACTACCCTTATTCAATAGCTACCTTTTAAGGAATTGAAAAAGAATGAAATGCTATTCTCTTCGATCGCTCTATTCAAAAATCAAAAACGAAGGGTGGGGAAGGAGCGAGCAGAAAGAGGCTCCTCATAGTAAGAAGAAGAAGCTCACAGCCTGGGCTAGACCAAATGGCGAGGTTTCGTATCTTGTAGAGGGCCTTTGCTTGGATTCGTCATTCATTACTTTATAGTTACCACGAGGATGGAGCCCATTAGCTAGCATAATTTGAAGACAGAGATGAATCCCCCTTATGAAAACAGAAATGCCGGCCGAGCTGAACGAACAGGGCGTGCTTTGGAATCAGAAATCATTTACCGCCGAGACAGATTCTCTATGGATGGGGAATAACCTCTATTGGGAATAACTAGGACATAGGGGTCTCCATGGGGATAGGACATCGGGGAATACTCCAAGTGTAGTGTCTAATATCATAAGCTAGTTTTCGTGTCTTTACCTGCCTGCTTTCCCGTTTATAGCGCTTATGGCCAGTGGGGTCATGCTTGATGGCCAAGGGGTCATGCTTGTATGTTAGTTGATTTTTTATTTATTATTCTTTTTCTTATTTATTTGTATACGAGTTCCCATTCCGAAGCTTGAGCTGGGCTAGATTCTTTATGCCAATGTTTGTTACCGGGAAACACCTACTCTAAAGGGGGCTTGTCGTGCTTGACTTATTTCTTACCCAGGGCTGCGAAATGCCTCTGCTATGGGCTCCCCTCGGGGGGCTCTTGTTGTCTACCCAATCTATGGTGGGCTCAAGCTATGGCTAAGGCAATGATGGGATCGATCTAGCGAGGGTACATTCTGGGATCGATTTGTCTCTTGGCTCTCCTAACCGTGCCTTGAATCCTATTTAGCCACCCACTAGCAGGTCGGTTGCCCTCGTTGCTTCGGTGTTTTGCCCTAATGATAAATAATGGTTATGAAATCCAAGGCTACTACGGGAAGGTCCCTCCATGAATCGGATTTGGAAAAGGATGCGTACCAGGAGCGGTTTCTGGACCAGCCGTTGTTTGCTTTGAAGCCATTGCTCGCCTTGCTTTGTTTGCTGGAATGGAAGCTCGCTTTTCTACCCTACCCTCGAGTAGTTGAATCAATCGTCTTGCTTGCAAGGATATGTACTGAGTTCGGGAGACATACATGGTCAAAGACCTGACGAAACTCCCATGAAGTAAGGGGATCTCCTTGCATTTCTCGTTGCCAAGCGGGGAACAGTACAAAGACCATACCATAACAACAACCGGAGAAAAGAGACTGTACGTGACGATGAATAGCTGTGATAAGCCGATAAACGCCAACTACTTGACGTTACGAATTCAAAGACGAACGCTCGGCGGCACTGTCCAAACTACTTGCTCTGAGAGCAGCGGAAAAAACCACTCCTTCTTAATCAGTCGCCGGAACAGCATCGATTGCTGGCGGCTTCCAGACGAAATGCGAAGAACATCTCTCCGTCAGAAGGCAATCACCCATAGGTTACCTAATAAGTGCTCTCGTATCCAACTCGCACAAATGAGACTCTTTACTTACGCAACAAGTACGTTGTTTCTCAATTACGGAATTCAAGGATACGGTTCAAAGAGCGAGACCGAAACAAGCTAACTACCTAGTCCTATGGCCGTAGCGACCCGAGATACTTATCGTTATATGAGAATACGATCAATGGAATTAACAATTAGATATTCATATTCCACTATTCCTATCTGAACTCTTGGTTAACAAAAGAAGTATGCCTTCTCTTGAGGGGCTCGCGTTCGTTCGTGGCTACAATGGTCACTTACGTTATGAAAGGGAAGATCGATCACCCGAATCTGACAGTCCAAGTTTCAGATTGGCTTAAGTACCCTGGCCCTTTGCCCCAAGCTCTGAGCAGGAATGTGGGGAAGACTCTGACTCCACTATCACTTCACTTCCTGAAACCGCAAGCATGTCCGCAAATCGTATTCATGCCTATAGCAGGGGAGAAATGGGTGCTATAGGAATATTCATTGAAACAAGCCACTCCTACCAGCTCAGCTAGAGACGGCTCAAAATAGAAGTAGGACATCCTTTATAAAGGAAAGTACGACATCCAATCTAAAGTCAAGTATGCCAGAACTCGTAGCCTTGTTGAAATAGTCTCCTCTTTCTTGTCTTTCTTCTCCCCTAATAGGATTCTCGTCTCGAAAAGACCAATTGAAGCTTTTCTCTTCCGCTCTGAAAGAATAGGACTTCTTATACCATGAACGGACTCCTTGTCAGGAAGAGATAGAGAGAGGGCTTTCCTTGCTTCTCTCTTTCGCCTTCTCGATGCATTGCTTGGGTCAGCTCTTCGGGGGTCAAGTCTTTTGAAAAGCTTTTCTGAGACCTTAGTAAAGGCTTTTGTTTGTGGAGGGTCTAGCCCCGTGAGCCTCTCCAAACGTTCTCAAATCGGCCTCTTTGTTGTTGTTGTTGCGGGCGTACGGTACTACGGCCTTTATTATTCCACTTTCTCAAAATGTAGAGCAACGAATCGAGAGTCTCTCGCTATGTCCCCATTCCTTTCTTCGATTCTATGGCCGATCTTGTTTAATCCAAAGCTGGTGCAAGCGATCTCATAGGTGGATCACGGGGAATAACTCGAGATAGGAAAGCATCAAGCAAGGGATTGACCGAGCCTACGCCTACCCCTGTGCCCGTGTGGAAAGAGCTTTCCACTATGTGCTTTCAGGGAACTCTTCCTTCTGTTTCAGTCGTGTAAGAGCCCCTCTTCGCTTTGTGGTAGAATCAGCTCTCTTTGCCGGATCTTAGTGTTTGTTTGTTTTAGTAGGGTCTTCCTTCTTTCTTTTAAAAGGCGGGAAAACCACTGGAGAATTGCCTTGTTGGTTGAGTTATATCCTTTTTAAGTTAAGGATCGGGAAGTCTTTGACTAAGTTCCTCCGTATATGACACATTCGTCTAGTCGTATTAATCCTCGTGTAACTGGCTCCTACCCCGAAGTTTATCACTCCTCCTTTCGGTTTTTGCGAGGGTTCCATCTGTTGGCTAAAGGTCCATTGCTTTCCTAAAGTGAATATTGGAATCTTCCTTCATCTTTGATGTAAAATAGCGCTTAGTCATATCAGGGGCAATCTTCTATTAAATTACCTTTGCCGCGTAGGGGTATGGAAAAAGACCCGTAAATTCCCCCGCTTTCAGAGATTCCAACTCCTAAAGGAAGAAGTTCCCCTTCTCAGTATCAGAATAAGGGACTAACGGAAAACCAGTTCTTCGCTATACGAAAAAAAGGGATTGGACTACTTAAGACTGGAAGGCTGGCAAAGGAAATGGCCCTTAGCCGGCTTCGACCACTGGAAAGATAGGAAGGAAAGGATCGGGAATGCTTCCAAAAAAGGAAAGAAAGCTAGAATAAGATGACGATCGCTCGTGCACCATCAATAATGGTATACACTTCACTACCTGAAAGAGAAAGCCAGTACTGGATGCAAGCAAGAGAGCAGGGAAACTAAATAAAGACAAAGAAAGGTAACTTAGCCCATTAGAAGGCTAGCCTAATAGTTTACATCGCTCCTGCAAGAAAAAGAGGGACTTGAGACGGGAGGTCAGCAGTTAGACTCAGCTTAGCAAAAAGCGGTGAACCCGCCTAAGACCATACCGAAATGGTGATAGACCCAAAACCCCCTTCTACAACAACTCAACAAAAAGAAAATGCACCTTAGCCATAGGCCAATGGGGCGGACAACCTGGGCCCTCAACGCTAACTCAAGGAAAAGGCTCGCGGATGGTCCCACATCCGGATTTCGGGACATAGGTACACACCTTCTTTAT
>OGJT01000354.1_pt1 | contig 25924 bp, 20 predicted proteins | sample 1572331 | NCBI WGS metagenome assembly OGJT01 (sample SAMEA2582094, study PRJEB24529) | metagenome | biome: Human gut stool | place: China | collected 2011
TCGTTATTACGAGTTAATTTTATTTTAACTGGCCGCAAAGGTAGTGAGAATATATAAAACAAACAAGAAATTAACTAAAAAAATAAAAACATTTATCCCGCCTTATTCTATACATCACCTTTATTAATTGATAACTAATCAGCAACAGTATTTATTTGCAAGAGGTTTCTTACCCTTACAACAGTGGACTCAAGAGCCTTACCATTGATTCCCACAGGCGTTGTAGGAAAGAACGATGTGTAAGGTTTCGCACATCTTCTAAGGCAACACACTCTTCTTGATCTGTTAAGAAGATATCCTTTACTTCTAATGCTATTTTCTTATCATAGAAGAAAGCATTTGCTTCAAAGTCATTCTCAAAGCTACGGATGTCAACATTAGTAGAACCAATCGTTGCTATGCTATCATCGGCAACAAGAAGTTTCGAATGATTAAAACCAGCCTTATATAAATAAACTTTTACTCCCGCCTTCACCGTATCTAAGACGTATGTGCGTGAAGCCCATTCCACAATCTTTGTGTCGGTCTCGTAAGGAATCATCAGCCTTACATCTACTCCCGACAAGGCTGCAGTACGCATAGCAAAGAGGATTGGGTCGGTAGGAAGGAAGTAAGGTGTTTCCATATAGACATATTGCTTTGCACTGGTAAGTACCCTTACATAACCTTGCTCTATCTCAGGCCATAAACTTGTTGGGCTACTGGTGACAATCTGAATAAGACTATTATTCTCAGCAACCTTGCTGACAGGATAATAAACATGGTCGGTTATTAGTTCACGACTCACAAAGAACCAATCTACCAAAAAGGCACGTTGCAAACCATATACTGCAGCACCAGTTATCTTAACGTGCGTATCACGCCAAGCTAATTTCTTTATCCCTTTCACATAACGATTGGCAATATTCATACCACCGATAAAACCCACTTCACCATCAATGACACATATCTTACGATGATTACGATAGTTCACCTTACTGGTAAAGATTGGGAAACGTACAGACATGAAGGCATATACTTCTATTCCTTCAGCACGCATACGGTCAAAGAAACGATTCTTTGTTTTCCAAGAACCCACATCATCATAGATGACACGTACCTCAACTCCTTGTCGTGCTTTATCAATCAAGGCATCAGCAACAATCTGTCCCAAGGGGTCACTTGCAATAATAAAGGTATCTAAATGGATATGGTGTTCAGCCTTACCAATCTCCATTAACAAAGAAGGAAAGAACTCGTATCCAGAAGTATAAATCTCTGTTTCGTTGTTCTTAAACGGTAAGACCCAGTTCTGATTCATAAAGAGGTTGATGAGTTCTCGATACTCATTAGGCAGATGAAGACGCTTCTGTTCTACAAACTCCAACATGGAATGCTTCGTCAGCTGGTCCATACTATACTGCCATATCTTACGCTCCTTACGTGTGGTCTGACCGAAGAAGAAGTAAAGAATGATACCTAACATTGGGATAAACGTCAGCACCAACATCCAAGCCATTGTCTTGGCTGGCTGTCGATTATCCATCAATACGCGTACCATCACCATAATGATGACAACAACGTAGACTGCTAAGAATGCCCAATGAACATAAATCATCTTTCCCCTCCTTTTCTTATCATTCTATCTTGGGAGTATTCTCCCCTTCTCTCCCCTCTTCTTTCTCTTTCTCCTTCTCCCTCAACTGTTGTATATGAGCCAACTGGCTTAAAGCAAACTCCTTGTTTTCAGGTGAATCAAGCATGCTACGCAAAAAATCTTCAGCCTCTTCCAACTGCATAGTCTTAATTAACATATAAACTTTTCGGCGTTGTAGGAAGTTTAAGAACGACTGAGGAATAGGGTTCTCACCCTCTTCATAATCGTTTTCTATCTCCACGTATCTATTAATCTGCTCACCTATCTGCATAAACGTACGGAAATCTCCCATATTAACCAGACAGTTCACGTATGTCTCTATTTGTTCAATGCTATTTGATTGAGCACTATATGCAAGGTAGTAATGGGCCCGCTCATACTGATGTAACGCATTGTAACAGAAACCCACCCAGAAAGAAACATCAAAGAAAGTCTCCCGCTCTCTCTTCTTTAGCTTATGGAAATCAAGTTGAAGGCGCTTATAAGCATTCTCTAAATAAGACACTGCTTCATAGTAACGCTTCTGTCGATAGAGTACCTTACCCCGATAGATATACTCAGCAGTATTAATATTAACAATGTTAGCTATCAGCAACTGCTCATCCGTTAGTAGTTTCTGTTCGCCATTAACCATTTTACTCTTCGCTTCCTTCCACATATAGACAAATTCATCATGGAACTGTTTAGCTGAACGGAGGTCGTAAGCCAATAAAACAGAGCGCGACTGTACCTCTGTCTCCTGTGAATGGAATGATATATCAGCAGATATATTCAATGGGAGAAGCGTTGCGACAACTTGATAGTAGAGTATGCTCTCACAGCTATCAGCCTGCTGAAGACTAAACATCATGTGCCGACGCTTTGTAGGATGAGACGGAAGAAAAAACACAAGGTCGAGCATTACCTTCTGACGAACAAAGCTGTTACCAGCTATCAACGCATCTGACAAGTTATAATTCGCAATAGCAGTACTGTCATCAAGGCACATCACCTTATCTGTCACTATCGTCAACTCTGAAAAAACAGCATCCGCCATACCAAACGCCCGTACCATCCACTGGCCTAACGTAGCAGCTGTCGTCACATCATGTCGCCATCCAGGAACTGTCTCTTGCGTCATCAACTCCAATTCTCTCAATAGAAAGAGCTCACGTCCAGCGTCTTTCAGCGTCCGTTCTACGTCCGCTGTTCCTATATTCCTTGCGTCACTCCTCACCTCATTGAAGTTTCTTATAAACGCATTCTGCCATGCGAAACAGTTTTGCATAGCCAATGACAATATATCCTTAGCCCGATATTGGTCTAAAAGAAGTGTCGTCATGATGTGTAGGTCTATGACATTCGTTTCCTCATTGACTGAGTAAGCAAAGCGAGGACCATCAGAATTGATATTAAACTGGTTGCACACATGACGTACAAGATTAATTTCTTCCATCTTCGCCTCGCCAAAATAGAGGAAAGACAACTCTATCTGTGGATGCTGAGCAGAGATGAAAATACCAAAGTGACCGCTCTGGAAATCAAAGCGGATGATTATATCGTTACCATCTTTCTGCCAGTTTCCCGTACAGTTAAGCGACCTAAGGGCTTCTTTTATGATTCTTTTATTCTCGCTGACGTCAAGGTTTGACAGCTGAAGCGACGGTTTGAACAAATCTCTAAACATATTCATCATGCCAGAATATTACTACCTGTTTTCTTTGCCAGGCTACTGCGAAGACTCTGATTCTTCATTATCTCTTCTATTATCTCTTGCATCTCTTTCGGGTCTTTCACCTGTTTTAGTTGTGTATTCAGCTCTTTCAAGCGAGAAGATACATACTCAAGACGTAAGTCAGCAACGAGGTGTAAGACACGATCACACAGTGTTTGTTCAGTTTCCTTCACCTGTAAACTCTCTGCAAGTTGGAAGCGATCAACACTTAGTCTTACTGCTACAGAGGCAATATTAATATCTGGATGCTGTGTAAAATACTCCTCTGCCTTGAAGTTTTCCTCCCCACTATGCTCTACAGCTTCGTGCAATATCCTTGTATATAACTCATTTGAAAAGCTGAGGTTATCGTTCCCAAGGTCGCATGCTATGTACTGTGCTACGGTCACATTAACTATCTTCCCACTATTATCATCCTTCACATTACGGAAGATAATCTTCTCGCCATCCCTAACTACAGCCTGAATGAGCATTTGTTCTACCTTTGATGCTGACTGATTAGACGTCATAGCCTGTGCCTCCTCACGCTGTTCCTCTATGTCTGCGGCCCGATGTTGCTGCTGTTCACGTGTCTGCTGTTCCCGATTAGAATAGATATTACGGTTCATCTGTTCCATCAGTGTACGCTCTGACACGCCCGTACGATTCGCACACTCACGTATATAGGTGTCACGAAGTATTGGGTCTTTGATTACAGATATGCTCTGAACGATTGAACTAACAGCCTCTGAACGTTTGATAGGGTCTGTGACTCCTTTCAAGAGTACGTTAATCTTAAAGACAATGAAGTCTGTCTGATTTTCTTCAATATATTTTCTGAAATCCTCCGCACTGTAACTACGTGCAAACTCGTCTGGATCCTTACCATCAGGAAGCAGCAATACCTTCACGTTCATAGCCTCAGCTAAGAGCATATCTGTTCCTCGCAAGGCTGCATGCTGGCCTGCCTCATCACCATCATAGAGTAGAACAATATTAGAAGTGAAACGATGAAGAAGGCGTATCTGATGTACTGAGAGTGCCGTACCACTATTGGCAACAACGTTCTCAATACCACACTGGTGCATAGAAACTACGTCAGTATATCCCTCCACCATATAGACAAGGTCGTGCTTGGCTATGGCTTTCTTTGCTTGATAGATGCCATAGAGTTCTCGCTCCTTATGATAGACAACGCTATCAGGTGAGTTGACATACTTCTGACTTACTCCCTTCGTACGAGCATCCAACAGACGACCACCGAAGGCAGTCACCTTACCACTCACGCTCAGCCATGGGAACATCACTCGACCATTGAAGCGGTCGACGAGTTCGCCATTCTCTCGTTCAAAGCAAAGACCTGTCTTTACGAGAAACTCTTTCTGAAAGCCTGCCTTTAAGGCTGCATCAGCAAAGACATGACGACCCGAAAGGCAGAAACCTAACTGAAACTTATGGATGATATCATCTCTGAAACCACGGCTACGGAAGTACTGCATACCAATAGCCATCCCATCAACATCGTTGTGTAAGATGTCATTAAAGTACTTTGCAGCCCACTCATTGACCAAGAACATTGATTCTCGTTCGTTCTCCTGCTGCTTTTCTTCACTCGTCAGTTCACGTTCATGCACCTCAATATGATACTTATTCGCAAGCCATTTAAGGGCTTCTGGATAAGTCAACTGTTCATGTTCCATGATAAACTTCACCACATTTCCTGCTGCACCACATGAGAAGCATTTGTAAACACCTTTCACTGGACTAACAGAGAAAGATGGTGTACGGTCATCATGAAAAGGACACAAACCTTTATAGCTTGTTCCCGTCTTGCGTAAAGATACGAAATCGCTGATTACCTCAACGATGTTCGACGCATTCATAATCCTATCTACTGTCGGTCTATCTATCATTATGCTACAAAGATAACACAAACCAATGAGATAGCAAAACAAGTACAAGAAAAAGATAGATACAGCTTGTTAGAGATTTTGCAAAGCGTTTTCTCTTAGCTTAATTATCTGCTTAAAATACAGCCGTAACGCTCTTCTCCAATCCTACCACACTCTTCTTCATCGAATTATTTACATGAAAAAAAATATTTCCACTCATGAAGAAAAATCTTTTTTATCATGAAAGTAAATTCTTCTTATCACGAAAAGAATTTAATGAAGTGGGTCTTTAACGAGAAGGGAAAGGCCGTAGCAGAGGAGAATGATAGGTGTTATTCATTTGTATTAAGGGTTTTATAAAGTGCTAAGGAGGTGTTATCCTTCTTCAAGTAACGCTCTATTCTCCCATTATACACCTTACCTTCAATCAGTAATAAAGGTATGGATTATGTTAGATAACGGAGGACAGAACGTTCGCAAATAATGACAACTACTTTAACCCCTATAAAACAAAGAACAGAATAGCTCCTAACAAACCTAAACACAGTTAAGTTGTTTTTGTGCAACTTTTTTGTTTATGTTGCAAAAAAGCTGTACTTTTGCCCCCAACCAAAGCTATTGAATATTAAATAACACATTATTATATTTATGAGTTTGAAAATTGTAGTACTTGCTAAGCAGGTACCTGACACAAGAAACGTGGGTAAAGATGCCATGACAGCAGAGGGAACAGTAAACCGTGCCGCCCTGCCTGCCATCTTCAACCCAGAAGACCTAAACGCTCTGGAGCAAGCGCTAAGACTAAAAGAACAAAATCCTGGCTCTACTGTAGGCATATTAACCATGGGACCTCCACGTGCCGGAGAGATTATCCGACAGGGTCTCTATCGTGGTGCTGACACTGGTTGGCTACTTACCGACCGTAAGTTTGCTGGTGCTGACACTCTCGCTACATCTTACGCATTGGCTACAGCCGTCAAGAAAATCGGTGATGTAGACATTATCATTGGTGGTCGTCAGGCGATTGATGGTGATACAGCACAGGTAGGACCTCAGGTTGCACAGAAGTTAGGCCTAAATCAAGTTACTTACGCAGAGGAAATCCTAAAGATAGAGGATGGTAAAGCAACTATCCGCCGCCATATTGATGGTGGTGTAGAGACAGTCGTAGCACCATTGCCAGTTCTCATTACCGTGAACGGCACTGCTGCTCCTGCCCGTCCTTGCAATGCTAAGCTTGTCATGAAATACAAGTATGCTACCTGTCCTATGGAGCGCAAGGGCGATGAACCTTGGGCACAACTCTACGAGGAGCGTCCTTATCTCACACTGAACCAGTGGTCAGTTGCCGATGTCAACGGTGATGAGGCACAGTGTGGTTTAAGTGGTTCACCTACAAAGGTCAAGACTGTGCAGAATATTGTATTCCAAGCTAAGGAGAGTAAGACGCTCACTGGCTCAGACGAGGACGTTGAAGGACTCATCAAAGAACTGTTAGGAGAGAAGATTATTGGTTAAAAAACGACAGAACAACTAACCAACAAAACAAGCGACTGGCCCATCCCCTCCCCCAGAGGGAGGGGCGTAGAATGTCCTAATGCTTTATATTAGCTATAGACATCATAAGGGAAAGAAATTTTATGAACAACCTTCTAATAAGGCAGTTGCACAACAGCAAGTGATACATTTCACTCCCCTCCCTTTGGGGGAGGGGTAAGAGGGAGGGGCCAGTTGGGGCCACTTAGGCCTGTTAGTTGGATTAGTATGTGGTCGAACATTTGATTTATGAACAACGTATTTGTATATTGCGAAATAGAGGAAACCACCGTACAGGAGGTTTCACAGGAGCTGTTGACCAAGGGTCGCAAGCTCGCAAATGAGTTAGGTGTGGAACTCCATGCCATCGCTGCCGGTAGTGGTATTAAGGGAAAGGTAGAAGACCAAATCCTGCCATACGGCGTAGACAAACTCTTTGTCTTTGATGGTGAGGGTCTCTTCCCTTACACCTCAGCACCCCACACAGACATTCTTGTAAACCTCTTCACCGAAGAGAAGCCACAGATTTGTTTGATGGGTGCCACTGTTATCGGTCGTGACCTCGGTCCACGTGTATCGTCATCCTTGACCAGTGGTCTTACTGCTGATTGTACTCAACTTGAGATAGGTGACTACGAAGACAAGAAAGCTGGCAAGCGTTATGAGAACCTTCTCTATCAGATTCGTCCTGCTTTCGGTGGTAACATCGTCGCTACTATCGTCAATCCTGACCACCGTCCACAGATGGCTACTGTACGCTCTGGCGTTATGCAGAAGACTGTCTATGAGGGTAAGGCAAAGGGTGAGGTTGTCTATCCAGACGTAGCAAAGTATGTACCAGAGGTTGACTATGTCGTAAAGGTTATCGACCGTCATGTCGAGCCAGCACAGAACAATTTAAAGGGTGCGCCAATCGTTATCGCTGGTGGCTACGGTGTTGGTTCTAAGGAAGGTTTCGACCTACTCTTTAAGTTGGCTAAAGAGCTTCATGGAGAGGTTGGTGCCAGTCGTGCAGCAGTTGATGCAGGATGGGTAGACCACGACCGTCAGATTGGTCAGACCGGTGTTACCGTCCATCCAAAAGTCTATATTGCATGCGGAATATCTGGCCAGATTCAGCATATAGCAGGTATGCAGGACAGTGGTATCATCATCTCTATCAACAACGACCCCGATGCTCCAATCAATGCCATAGCCGATTATGTCATCAATGGCACCGTTGAGGAGGTCGTTCCAAAGCTGATAAAGTATTATAAGCAGAATAGTAAGTAACAAAGAAGTGGCCCCTCCCCCTTGCCCCTCCCCCGAAGGGAGGGGAGTAAAATGCTAAAAGGGAATAAGAGGACTACTGTCGCTAAATACTCATTATCACAAGAGGCATAGCGTGTATAATCATTGACTAACTACCAACCTATGACTAAAGAAAATAGGAAGAAATGCACCTACAAGACAGCCTCACCTGACAGGTACCATATTCTAAAGGACTTTGCAAAGGAGAATCGGATGGATATGACTTTGGCTGAAGAGGTTCTTTGGAAGGAATTAAAAGGTACAAGAGGCGACTGTCATTTCAGAAGACAGCATCCTATAGGTGACTTTATTGTAGACTTTGTATGTCTTTCACAGAACTTAGTCATAGAAGTAGATGGGGCTTACCATAAGCAACCTCTACAAGAGGTAGACGATGAAACAAGAACAGAATACCTTAACGAGATGGGCTTTAATGTTCTTAGATTCACTAACGAAGAGATATACACGGACATTGATAATGTGATAGAACAAATAACCGAATTTATAAACAACGAATAAAAAGAGTACCCTAACCGTAAGAATCAGTACATTCTACTCCCCTCCCTTTGGGGGAGGGGCAAGGGGGAGGGGCCACTCTTACATTTTTTATCATGGCAAATTATTATACTGACCACCCAGAAATAGCGTTTCACTTGGAGCATCCATTGATGAAACGCATCGTAGAACTGAAAGAGCGTAACTACGCTGATGCTTCTACTCACGCTGACGCACCTGTAAACTATGAGGATGCTATAGAGAATTACAAGCGCATCTTGGATATCACTGGTGACATAACAGCAAATATCATTGCACCTAACTCTGAGGCTGTCGACCTTGAAGGTCCACACCTCATCGACAACCGTATGCACTATGCCAGCAAGACCTTGGAGAACATTGAGGCTACACGTCAGGCTGGATTGTGGGGTGTTTCTATGCCTCGCCGCTATGGTGGACTGAACTTACCGAACGTAGTATTCTCTATGATGTCTGAGTTGATTGCTGCTGCCGATGCTGGTTTCCAGAACATCTGGTCTTTGCAGTCTTGTATCGACACACTCTATGAGTTTGGTAATGAGGAGCAGCGCCAGAAATATATACCACGTATCTGTGCTGGCGAGATGATGTCAATGGACCTCACCGAGCCTGATGCTGGTTCCGACCTTCAGCGTGTAATGCTCAAGGCTACCTTCGATGAGAAGGAGAACTGCTGGCGTCTGAATGGTGTGAAACGTTTCATTACCAATGGCGACTCTGACATCCACCTCGTTCTTGCACGTTCAGAAGAGGGTACACGTGATGGTCGTGGTCTTTCAATGTTCATCTATGACAAGCGTAATGGCGGTGTTGACGTACGTCATATCGAGCATAAACTCGGTATCCATGGTTCTCCTACCTGCGAGCTTGTTTACAAGAATGCGAAGGCAGAACTCTGTGGTAATGTCCGCATGGGTCTTATCAAGTACGTAATGGCATTGATGAACGGTGCTCGTCTTGGTATTGCAGCACAGTCTGTTGGTCTTGAGCAGGAGGCTTACAACGAGGGATTGGCTTACGCTAAGGACCGTGCACAGTTCGGTAAGAAGATTGTCAACTTCCCTGCTGTCTATGATATGCTCTCTCGTATGAAGGCGAAACTCGATGCTGGTCGTTCTCTCTTATATCAGACAGCACGCTATGTAGATATCTACAAGGCATTGGAAGATATCGCACGTGACCAGAAGCTCACCCCTGAGGAGCGTCAGGAGATGAAGAAGTACAACCGTCTTGCCGATGCTTTCACACCATTGTCAAAGGGTATTAACTCTGAGTATGCTAACCAGACAGCCTACGACTCTATCTCTATCCACGGTGGTTCTGGTTTCATTATGGAGTATAAGTGTCAGCGTCTGTACCGTGATGCACGTATCTTCTCTATCTATGAGGGTACTACACAGCTGCAGGTTGTTGCGGCCGTACGCTACATCACCAACGGAACCTACCTCTCTATCATGAAGGAGATGCTTGAGGGCGAACTCTCTTGCGACTGCATGAAGGGTCTGCGTGATCGTGTTGCAAAGCTTGTTCAGCTCTACGAAGAGGCTGTTGAGAAGGTTAACGCAAGCGAAAACCAGGATGTTCACGACTTCCTTGCACGCCGTCTTTACAACATGACAGCCGATATCATCGGTTCTCTCCTCCTCATCGAGGATGCTTCTAAAGCACCAGAGCTCTTCAAGAAGTCTGCACATGTCTTTGTTCGCATGGCTGAGGAAGAGGTTATCGGTCACGCTGCTTACATCAAAGCCTTCAACCCAGAAGACCTCGAACAGTTCAAGGCTGTGGAGGAAGAGACGGAAGAAGCGTAATCCTTTCATTAGGATTAATACCATACAAAAGCAACTGAGCACTATGCTTGGTTGCTTTTTTCGTTACGGATTTGGCGTTGATAACATTGGTCAACGCACCTTCATCTTCCCACTAAAACTACTGACAACAACAAAGCCGATAGACCGAGCGAGGGGAGGAAATACTGAAATAATTATAAATCTTGGTGGTTATCTGCTTATTTATACCTACCTTTGTCACGCACATTAAAAGGAGAAACAAGATGAAAAGATATTTTCAAGCAAGTATGTTACTAATGGGCTTATTGCTCATTCAGTCGACAAAGGCATCTGCACAATGCCCTATCAAGGAGCAGATAATGAATGGTGACGATGGTGGTGAAGGTTTAGAGAAGGCTAACCGAGAACGGGATAAGACTCCGGTCAGCCACACGCTGATTATCTTCTTCGACAAGAAGACAGGTAGTAAACCACTCTTAAAAGCCATCAAGAAGCAGGGCTGCACCCTACTCTACAAATACAAGGAGTTCAGTGGGGTTGCTGTTAAGGTTGACGAGAAGCACGACATTGATCAAGCTATCGCTGATTTCAAAAAAGTAAAAGGTGTGACGAGTGTCAACAAAGACGGTATCATGCAAATACAGTAACTGCCCCTATCCTAAAACTAAAAGTCAAGCCACAATGTGAGTAGCATTGTGGCTTATTTTTCCCACCTCAAATGCGAAGCCAATTCGCTCAAAACTGGTAGCAACGAAACCTACTTTTATAAGCAAGAAATAACCCCTAATACTACGAAAAAAGTTTTATTTTTAGTTGCTGTCACATTTAACATTTCACGTAACCATACTATCATCCAATAAGTTAAGAGCCGAACTCACATGACAGAAATGACAGGAAAATTATTTTTCAAGGATTTCCTTATCCTCAAAGAATAATTGATTCACTACCTTAAAAGCAACTTTATACAAACATCACAGCTAACCGTTCACTAAGAAATAACATTTAATACGCTATCAGAAAGAAATAGTTGTGAAGATAATAAATTTATCGTATATTTGCAGAGGAATTATCCTTTAATAAGATTTTCACAATGTTGAGCAGAGTTATCATAGATGGATACAAGTCTATCCAACATACGGATGTAGAACTAAGACCTATCAATATCTTGATTGGCTCAAATGGTGTTGGCAAGACTAATTTCATTTCTTTCTTCAAGCTGATAAACATCATCTATGAACAACGCCTGCATAACTACACGATGCAGAACAGTGCCGAGAGGTTGTTCCACTATGGTTTGAAGCAAACCAGCGAACTAAAAGGATATTTAGCATTTGGAGATAATGCCTATGAGGTAAGACTTCAGGCACGAGACAACGGAAGTCTGTTTATTGCCGAAGAAAGAAGCTACTACCAGTCAAGCTCCTTCAATGTTTCAAACATAGATGAGAGCCAAATTAAGAACTCATCAACTTATAGAGACAGGTGGCTTAGAGACTATCTGAAAAGCTATAAAATCTTCCATTTCCACGACACAAGTAAAGGTGCACCATTGAGGAGTAGTGCTAATATTAACGACAACCGCTACCTCAAGACAGACGGAAGTAACCTCCCAGCCTTTCTCTTCATGTTGCAAGAGAAGTATCCGAAGACTCTAAGAAGGATAGAGTTGACTATCCGTTCAGTCATGCCTTACTTTGGTAATTTCTCTTTAGCACCATCTCTACTTGATGAAAGCCAAATCAACTTACAGTGGAGTGACATCGAAAACAATGAGAAGTATTTCGATGCCAACGACTTGTCTGATGGTAGCATACGCTTCATTGCACTGGCTACCCTATTGTTGCAACCTACCTTACCAAAAGTCATTATCATTGACGAACCAGAACTTGGTCTTCATCCAACAGCTATTGTTAAGTTGGCTGGCATGATAAAGTCTGTTGCTTCCAGAGGTTGTCAGATTATCGTATCCACGCAATCTGTAAACCTTATCAATAACTTTGACGCAGAAGATATTATCACTGTCGACCGCAAAGATAAGCAATCTACCTTCAACAGACTAAACAACGACACATTACAACATTGGTTAAATGATTACTCCTTAGGAGAATTATGGACAAAAAGTATCATCAATGGACAACCGACCCTACTATGAAAAGACTCGTAATAATCGCAGAAGGCGAGACTGAAGAAAGTTTCGTCAATAACATACTTCGCCCTTTTTTTTGTTCCAAAGGACTATACAATACCATACAATGCTTTAAGACAAAACACTCACATGGTGGAATATCTAAATATTCTTACATCAAGAAAGACATTCTGAACACGATATATGAGAGCGATGTTGTCGTTTCTATGATGATAGACTTTTATCGTCTACCATCAGACTTCCCCGGTTTTGGCGAGCTTTCAAATTCTCAAACCCATCAAGAGCAGGCTGACCTACTCGAAACAAGAATAAAGGAAGACTTAGAAGAAACCCAAAACCAGAGATTTGAGAACTTTATCCCTTACATTCAACTACATGAATTTGAGACCTTAGTCTTTGCTTCTGCCAATGGCATAGACATCTTATTCGACAGAGACGAAATAGATTTTAAAGGGTTAATGAATGTCGTCGAGGAATATCCTAACCCCGAAGAAATTAATAACTATCCTGACACAGCCCCTTCTGTTCGGTTGAAAAAACTCATTCCAGGTTACAATAAAGTACTACATGGTATAGATATTATTAATACGGTGGGTATCTCTGAGTTACTTGAGAAGTGTCCCAGATTCAAGACTTGGATAGAAAGTATGGTAGAGGCACTTGTATAACCAAGCCACCACAACCCTACTCTCCACACTTATCCCTTACCGGCTCATTGTCAGTATAAGTTCCTTTCCTTTCTCTAAGTTTACAGTTCCGCTATAAATCTGGTTATCTTTGTTAATCTGTTTATCGGCGGTAGTGTGATAAACCTCCAACTGGTAGTTGCCAGAAGGGATATTATTTATCTTGAAATCAACATCATAGCGACAGATGCAGTTTGTCATCATGTCCTTATCGGGATACAGGATGAGAACAATCTTACCCTCACTGCTGCTTGCTCCTACATGGAACAGGTCGATTGCACAGTTATCCATGACGTCTGCAAAACGTGCCGTGACAGTATTCTCTTTACCGAGCAAGAGACGTAACACAGACCGCTGCCCCATAAAACGATTATAGTAATCAGGCCGAGACTCCATCAGAGAGGCTGATGCTTTGCAGCCTGACGATTTCACATCACTTATCCCAACATTCCCAACAACTGCGTTCTCCGTCGTACATGACAACATCAACACTGATAGGCAGCACATCGCCAGACTGTTAATAGCTTTCCAATATTTCATACGTATATCTATTTATAGGGTTAGTTAACACAAAAGATTCTTCGCAAATATAGTGTTTTATTTTGTAGAATGCAACGCTTCTCGTGCAAAATAACCTGCATCATCTTATTTTAACACCCAAGCTGTTAGCCGCAGCCACCATCGTCCTATCTCTACACAAACCGTGTTTTATCTTCAACGATACGGAAAGTACGTTCCTCTGGGAGTGGTTCTATCACATACACCACACCTGCTCGGAAATTAAAACTCATCTCTTTTTTATAAAGTTCGTTACTCATATTGCGCTTTGAAAGAATACGCTCCTCATAGAATACGAACTCCACTCGGTGTCTTCCTGCGGTCAGGAAGCTACCATCAAACCATGAGAAACTTACGCCACGACCAGAATTAATATCATCAATCTTGCTTATTGACACCATCATGTTCTTAGCACCTTCATTCCATGAGGGGAAGAACAATCGGCAATGTTGGGGATTACGACGGAGCCAAGCACTTTTCTCTATACGAAAAATAGCGACTATCGCCACGCTCACCAAAACTATCATCAAAACAGGTAGATAGACAAACAACCCCCTTTCATAGAGTAAATCAAATCCAATACCAGAAAAGGCTAAACCCACGAATATGCCAAAGAATGCTATTATAGATAGGAAGTACCAAACGAGACCACCTTTAGAAAAGGTCTTAATACTGGGTGCCGAATGAAAAAAAGAGTAACGATAGAATAGTTTATTAAGCCCATAAATAAAGCCGTATGCTCCTAAAATAATAATGGTAGATACAATAAATGATTTCATCTTATATTATTCTTTATTTAATAAGTTTATATTCTTGATTGGACAAGGGGATTGGGGTGAGGGGTGAGGGGTGTTGAGGGGTGGGTGAAATGTGGTGATTCTGACCATAAATCTTACTATGCAAACAGCTGATAAACATCTGCTCTCGAATTATTTTCATGAAAATAAATATTTCTTCTCACGTAAATAAATCTTTTTTTTCACGTAAATAAATATTTTTCTTCATGAAAATAATTCGCAATGACAGGGCGGAACACTATCGTACGAGGACGAAAACGGACTGACAACCCAGCTCTACTGCCTAACAGAGAAGCATCTTGTCGACCCATACCAATAAGGTAGAACCTCCTAACTGATGACGTTATGCAACTCATTCACAAAGTCTTTCAGCCCCACAAAATACTCACCAAAGACATCCCGCCACCTGTTTCGGTTCAGTGGATACTCCATGAAGTCACTCATCTGCAGGTCGCCATTCTCGCTGAGATAGTTCAGTATCTCTTTCAGATACTGTTCTTGCTCACCTGTCAGGTTGCCGTCTTTGATAAAGCGAGTATAGAGGGCTAACGCTTTCTGGCGGTCGACACCCTGTATGACACGGATAAACGCAGCCACATTATGGTTATATTTCTTTCCATTCGTAGCCTCATCAAACTCCGTACGTGTACCTAATTCTTCCCAGAAGATACGTTGCAATTCGTTGACATCATCCGTCGTCAGCTGCTCAAAGTTCTGTATCTTTCTTAATACTTCATTGTCTGTATGCTTTGCCAAATAGTCTATCACACGGTCGTGATAGGTAGCCTTCAGCGTGACAGGAGCAGCCACAGCATCCGAACTGATTGCATCTTCGATGTTGATAACAAATCTTCTCTCGTCCCTACTCTCGGCTAACACATGCACCAACTCACGTAGTTCCTTCCTCACTCGTTCAAGACTATTCAGCGTACTATGGTCCCAGAAGACAGCAGTCTGCACCTCCTTAATCGTTTCCATCCGCTCCCTCACAGCTGGGATAGTGGCTTTCTTCTCTAACAGTTGCGCAATCTTAATCACACTCGCACGACTGTTATCAGCCTTCACCGTACTGTCTAACTGCTCTAACTGCAGATAGAGCATCAGCACATCGAACTTCTTTGCAGCCTCATTCTCCTTCGGACGGGGCAACAAGTGGGCTATTCCCTTCAGTTCGGCAACGTCTAAATCGCTCAGGCAGGCCCATGCCTCCTGCTCACGATAAGGCTCAATCGTTTGCAGATGTGCTCTGACATCTATGCGAGCCCTACTGAGTTGGTTCACTTGTGTGTGTAGGATAGCCTTCAACTCATCGCGTAGACAGCGGTCGACCTCCCTCTCTTGGTGTTCAGCCGACTGTAAGGCAGCTGCTATATCAAGCCTCAACGCAAAGAGCCGTTCGGTCAGCGACTTCACAGCGACGGGGTTTGCGCCATCACTATTTACTGAGAAATACTCGAAGTTACCGCACCAATCGAAAATGTAGAACTCCTTCTTGTCAGCATCACCAAACACCTTCGGACAGAGACGTGTGCCACGTCCTATCATCTGCATAAACTTTATCTTCGAACGAACACACTTAAAGAAGACGAGATTGAGCACCGATGGCACGTCGACCCCCGTGTCAAGCATATCGACACTGACGGCTATCTGTGGGTACTTATCCATCTGTTCGAAGTCAAGTATAAGTCCATGTGCCTTGTTGACATAGTTATCAATCAGCTGACAGTAGTTGGGATCTTTCTCTGGATAGAGTGTGCGGAAACGTTCAACGATGAGTTCTGCATGCTTGTGGTTCATGGCAAAGATGATAGTCTTGCCTATCTCCTCCCCACTCTTCACCTTCAAACCCTTTTCCATCAACTCCATCAATACCTTGTCAACGGTATCTATGTTGAAAAGATACTTGAATATCTCTTGCGGAAGGATGTCACGATGATACTCGTCGTCGGGTCCTAAGCCTGCTAAAGACTTCTCATAGTCCATTAGTCTTTCGGCTTCTTCACGGTCCTCCTTCGACATTTCGTCCCATTTGGCACCACGTTCCATAATCTTAGAGTGATACTGCAGTGTCTTATAAGGACAGAGATAGCCATCCTTAACAGCCTCGTCAAGGTCGTAGCTATAGTTAGGCATACCGTTATCTAACTGTAGAAGGTCGTAGGTGTTGCGGTCTATCTCGTCACGTGGGGTAGCCGTTAAACCAATGAGGAGAGAGTCGAAATAGTTGAAGATAGCGCCATATCGGCCAAAGACACTTCGGTGGGCTTCGTCAATGATGATAAGGTCGAAGCGGCCAACACTAAAGGCTTTATCCTCTCTGTCGAGGTAGTTTATCATCGTCTGATAGGTAGAGAAGAGGATACGTGCCTGCATATCAGGTGCCTTCTCTTCGCTCAACACCGACATAGAAACACTCGGCAGCAAGGCTTCATAGTTTTTATGTGCCTGACCGACGAGTGCCGTACGGTCTGCAAGAAAGAGTACATTCTTCACCCAGTCATTGCGCATAAGGATGTCGCAGAGCGAGATACTCACACGTGTCTTACCTGTTCCTGTCGCTAAGACGAGTAGTCCTCGACGATGCTTGGCGTTAAACCACTCTACAATACGCTTGATAGCGGTCTGCTGATAGGGGCGGTCAGTAATTTCTTCTTTTATCGTTACGTCCTTTATCTCAGCCCTACCCCGCTTCTGTATCAGCCTTTCAAGGTCATCCATAGAGTGGAAAGAGATCACGTCACGGTCTGGATAACCCATTCCGTCAATGACCTTTGTCGTGAAACCATTGGTGTAATAGATGACAGGGTGCACACCATATCGCTTCTCTAAGCAGTCTGCATAGAGTGTTGCTTGGTGCCGACCTTCTGTCACAGCATGGCTGGTGGCCTTCGCTTCGATGACGGCCAAGGGTTTACCTCCACGACTAAAGAGTACATAGTCGGCATAGCCTTTCCCCGAAGCAGTGGGCATCCCGTCCACTTCCACCTCTATACAAGCCTTTCCGCCCAGCACTTTTCCCTTCTCTTCTAAGAGTTCCCAGCCTGCTTCCATGAGCATATAATCAATGAGATACCTCCTTGTCACGGCCTCACTGGCAAGACACTCACGAGGTATCTCCACTGGTTGTGGGTCGTCGAGCGACTCTTTCCGTACACTATTGACCACCTCCATCTCCACCTTCGGTTCTGGACTCTTGACGAGGGCGACTGGGGCAGACGGTGAAGAGATGAGTGTTGCGTCGAAAGGAGGTATATCCTTCACAGCATCCCAACGCCCCATAAAACCCGCTACAACGTTATAGAGTGCACGAAGACAGCGGAAAGCCTTCACCCGATTGACGGGTTCTGCCCCGTCATGGCTGGCCGCATTGCCTATTTTCTTTACTAAGTAAATATCTTCTCGAAACTTATAATCACGATTGACAAAGGCGTCTGTCGCTGGAAGACGTAACATATCGTTGAGCGTCGCACGTGCGTCAACGGTAACACCAGCCATCTTCAACATGTTCTTCATCAGCCATTCAAGGGCCTTACGAGCGTTATTGGCAGACGCATCAGGGTAGATTGGTTGTTGTTCCTCAGCCAACCTGCAATAGTTATGTAGGTGCTTAAAGGTCGGTATCTTGTCTGCTAACAATAGTATATAATCAAAGTTTTTAGCCATATCGTCTTTCTTTGTATTAATGTTTTTATCTTATACGTAGATTATATTAAGTTTCATTCATTCTGCTTGATGGTCTTCTTGAGACCTTAATCAAACCAGTATTGCATTCGAGAAGCAAGAAGTGTTTCTAAGTCGGCAATAGACTCTTGAATAATAGTTTTCTGTCTCTCTATCTGTTCTATCTTATTTGCAAATGTATTCTGTATGGAGAGGGGTGGGACACATATAGATATACTTGCTATCTCTTTTGTAGATATATGCGTTACCTTAAACCCTTTAGCATATTTAGCCTTCTCATTATAGAACGCTTTTGTCCTTGTATAATAAGAAAGATATATGCCATCCTGGTTATGATGGAATATTGCTGCATCCGAGCCAACAACCACATCATAGTCTCCAAGCCATGCTGTGCTTTTACAAGAGCCCTCAACATCCTCACTGGTAATCGCTAAAATAAGATCACCAGGATGTGCTATCTTATACTTAGGAAATAAGTCTTTAGGTATAAAGGTTATGTTCTTTCTTGTATATGCACCGAATGTCGTATGTAATTGGCCATAATGGACACATGGTAAACCATCCTCTACAAAGTCTTTTTTGGATATACCAGCACCCCTTTCTAATGTCCCGATATCACCAAATGTCTTCACTTCCCACCCCTTCTCATTCACCACAGGGTCTCCAAACATCTCATAGAAGATGCTTTGTGCAAGTGCGTCATAGTCTTTAAGCTGCTCTTTCTTTATCCGTATCAGTTCGTTTAGCTTATCAAGCTCAGTGACTATGGATAGCTGAGTAGGCTTAGGAGGGATTGGGATAAGGGCTTTCCTTACATCAGTCTCTTTAACTGCAGGGTAATTAGCACCATTTGTTAGTTTCTCTAAATATGCTGTAAACTTGTTACTAACCACATAATAGAATACATATCTTCGTAAAGCTGCATCATTAATACGCAATACGCAGAAGCCACTTGACGCAACTAAATTAGTTGCATCATCATTAACTATAGCTATATTCCTTAGGTTCGGTCTTACTGTTGAGATGAGTATGTCTCCATATTCAACCTTTTGCTGTGCTCGTGAAGGAGCATCTAACATTTTAAAAGAAGTAGTTCCTGTTAAGCATTGATTAATGTTATCAATCGAAGAAATATCTATATAGCGTATTACATCGTTTGGACTAAAACGTTTTTTTGCTTTTTCTATCAATACAGAACTACTAATATCTTCTAATTTCTTATACTCCCAATCCTCTCTCATACGCTTACCTCCTTCCTTACTTGCTGTATAAGAGAATACTGTTGAGGTTCAGCAATCCCCTTGCCTACCCCCTCGCAGCCAAAAGCATACACCCTTGTAAATGTCAGTTGATTATTCATTCACTCCCTCCTCCAACATTTCAGTGAGCTCGTTATAGCCACTCAAATAAGTAGACTCCGTGGCTTTCAGACGAGAAAGGATGTCACGGACTGGTTCGTAGGTTACCCTCTCACGCTCTACCTCCTTATACTTATTGATAGAGAGGTCGTAATCATTCGCCTGAATCTCGTCTACTGACACCATAAAACTTTGTTCTCTACGACTGCGACCTGCCTCGTCAGCAAGATGATGGAAGCGGTTGACAACATCAGGTATGTCATTCTCAGCTATTGGCGAACGCCTGTCATCGAGCGAGAAACCATCTGCCTGCATATCATAGAACCATACCTTATCCGTTCCGCCACTGTTCGTCTTCGTGAAGACAAGTACTGCCGTGCTAACACCAGCGTAGGGTTTGAAGACACCGCTCGGCATAGAGACGACCGCCACCAACTGCTGATTGTCGACCAGTTCCTTACGTATAGCAATGTGTGCCTTGGACGTTCCGAAGAGAACACCGTCTGGAACGATGCTCGCACAACGTCCACCCACCTCCAACGAACGTACAAACTGGGCAAGAAAGAGTAGTTCCGTCTTCTTCGTGTCAGCGTAGGCAAGAATCTTCTTGTTTACGTTCCCCTTGTCAAGACTGCCTGCAAAAGGTGGGTTAGCAAGGATGAGTGTGTAGCAAGACTCGTCATTGTTCTGCTCAGAAAGGGAGTCACGACGTGCCAATTCGGGTGCTGTGATGTCATGTAAGAGGAGGTTCATTGCTCCGATACGCAGCATCGTTGGGTCGGTATCGTAGCCATTGACAAGCGAAGACTTGATATGCTTCACCGATTCTGCCGTATAGAGTGCCCGCTCGTGATGCTCCTTGATATACTTCACCGCCTCCACCAAGAAGCCAGCACTACCCATCGCAGGGTCGCAGATATAGTCGTTAGGTGTCGGCTGCATCATATCTACAATCATACGGATGATGTGGCGAGGTGTGCGGAACTGTCCGTTCGTGCCCGAAGCAGCCATCTTACCGAGGATATACTCATAGACATCGCCCATCGCATCACGGTTGTTCATGTCGAGCGCATCGACCCCATCGACCACCTTCGTCAGTGTACGAGCATCCGAGATAAGGAAGGTAGCCGACTGCATATACCTGCTGTAAGCACTCTCCTCACCTGTTCCGATTGTCTTGATAAACTCAAAGACATTCTGACGAACCATCTGAAACATGTTTTCAGGACCCGTATGGCGGAACACCGACCAGCGCATACTCTCGTAGGGAACCTCCTGTTCGGTGACAGGGTTCAGCCAGTTCTGCCCAACAAGGAAGGTAGGGTTCTTTATTTCTATATCGAAGTCTCGTGCCATATCTTCCTCTTGTAGCTGCTTGTCGTCAAGCATCTTCATAAAGAAGATATAGGTCATTTGCTCTAAAACAGTAATAGGATTGGTGATACCAGAGACATGGAAGGTGTCCCATATCTGGTCAATCTTGGTTTTTATCTCGCCAGTTATCATCGTTATCAGTTTACGGATTTATAGGTTGCGCCTGCCCTCTAACAAGCAAGGCGACTACAAATGTACAAATTATTTTCCAATTCCTTCACTTGGAAACTTTGATTTTTGAACTTTAGACATTGCCAAAAGAAAGTAGAGATATAGACTGGTTGACATAAAAGAAATAACAAAGGGGTATGTAGCCTTTGGATTGAAAGGACTTATCACACAAATTGTGGTTCTTCCGAAATATGACATGACAAACTAAAACTCTTACATAATAAGGCACACGGAGCGACGGAGAGGACGGAGGTAAAGGCAATAACACGGAGGTGCCGATGGCACATAGAGCGACGGAGGCGTAGCGTACAGATTCCTGACAACTCTGTTGGGGTAAACGCTTTGTGTATAAAGTGCTAATGGAATTGGCAAACTATCTCCATTACTCCACGCACCGACGGTGCCTCTGTGACTACCGCTTTGTTTTTAATAATCCTCCATTCACTCCGTACCTCTGTGTGACATTACGTCAAAGTTCTAAACTTAAGAGATACTTTCCTTATCACTCCAATTTTCAAAAAAACTCTTTTACTGCACAGGGGCTTGTGCATAGATCTTCAAGCCGAACTCGTTGGCATAGGCATAGACATGTTCGAGGATGTCTGCCATGGCATGCTCGTAAGGAATCCAGTCTTTCTGACGCAGGAAGAAGTAAAGTTCCATAGGGACACCTGCCTGTGTCGCCTCCAACTGACGTACGAGGAGAGACATCTGTTCGTTGACATCCTCACGCTTGGCAAGGTAATGCTCCATATAATGACGGAAGAGAGCGGTCGTCACAACCTCACCCTTTAGGTCGTCCGCCTTGGCAAGTCCCTTGTTAATAAGCTGTTGTTTGAGTTCATCATCAGCGATACGAATACTGCGCACATCAAAGTAAATCATCTTCTTAACACGCTGTCCTTCCACATCATCCACACCTTTCCAATTCTGAAACATACCACTAACGAGTGTCAGAGGCGGTACGGTGGTGATGGTATTATCGCCTTGTCGTATCTTCACCGTTGTCAGCGTGATATCGATGACCGTTCCGTCGATAAAACCACCAGGCAGTGTGATATGGTCACCAATATGAATCATATCATTACTCGTCAGCCGAACACCAGCAACAAGACCATCAATAGTATCCTTGAAGACCAACATAAGAATAGCAGACGTCGCTCCTAAACCAGCCAACAGCGTCATCGGACTGCGATTGATAAGGATTCCTATTACCACAATCACAGCAATAAAGATAGCAAGAATCTTCAATACTCCACAGAAAGACTTAAGATAAAGACTTGTCGAGTTACCGGGTTTCGTGTTAAGATAGCGCAGACGGTCGATGAGTTTCGTCACAAGACGTGTCGTTGCTACGGTAAGATAGACGGCAGTTATTCGTGTCAAAGCCACCTGTACGACGTGGTACTGATAGAAGACAAGCGGCATCAACTGCCATATCACCAAGGCAGGGACAATATGACAGGCCGTGCGGAGAACCTGATGATCAAGGACTACGTCGTCCCATCGGGCTTGCGTTCGCTTTACCATGCGAAGAACGAGGGGTACGAATAAGTATTTACAGATTCGTTCGGCAATGAAAGCCAACAAGATTGCTACTAATGTCAATAAGACATGACGCAATACAGGAACGGTATGACCATGTACACCGATTGACTCTATAATGTTCTCGACAAAGATTCTTATCTCTTCAAGGACATCTTCGAGGAGATGATGAGGAAGCTTTGGTATCATAATTTCTTTTCTTTTTAAAGGGTTATTGGGCTATTAGGCTAATTGGGCTAATAAGGCTAATAAGCCAAATTGGGCTAATAAACCTTATTGGCACAACGCCACACAAATCTTGTTTTGGAAATTGCGCATTGGTCCATTGCTGAGTCCACCATTATTAATAATAGAGAAACAGAGCAGATGACCATTAGAAGCAGTGAGATAACCCGCAAGTGAACTAACACCCTTCACCGTACCAGTCTTTGCACGTACGTTGCCAGCAGCAGCCGTTCCACGCATACGACTACGCAGTGTTCCGTCTACGCCAGCTATCGGCTGTGCCTCAAGATAGGCCTCATAGATATCTGGACGCTGATAGGCATAACGCAAGAGCTTCGCCTCGAGTTCGGTCGTCACATAATTATATAAGGACAGCCCAGAGCCATCAGCGACATTATAGTCGCGAGGGTTTAGGCCAATACGACTAAAGAGTGCGTTCTCATACTGGCGAGCAGTCTTTGCACCTGCCCATCGTGTGCCACCACTGGCAGCCAACTGATAGAACATAGACTCGGCATAGAGGTTGTCGCTCACCTTCATCATACGATGGAGAACCTGCCGAATAGAATGTGTACGCGTCGTTAGCAACTGTGCATTAGTAGGTAACTGACGTTCGCCAGTAGAGCCATTCACCGTCACACCCATATCTTCTAACTTACGAGAGAAGCGATAGGTAAATTCGTCCTTACCATCAACCAACAAAGGGGAGAGGTTAGGATTCTTATCATCCCAACACCAACCCTTACCCAAACGGTCGCGATCCTTAAAAGAGAGATCGGCATAGACACTACCTTCTATCGTCTTGATACCTAAATCACGTACGGCACGTGCCATCTCAGTCACGTCTGATGAGGAGAGCATTGGGTCCATACCACCAACACAATAGAGGTCGCCACGCAACACTTGGGTAGAGTCATCAATCACACCAGTATAATAGAGACGTGTCTTAAAGTCGTAATCAGCACCGAGCTTATCGAGAGTTGCAATGGCTGTAACACACTTCATCGTAGAAGCAGGGCGCAAGTGGAGGCGTTCACGGAACTGGTAGACAGGAACATCGTCCGTCAAGTCCCATACCATAACACTTGTCTGTACCGTCTCTAAGAGCGCACTTCGGAGTATTCCATCCAATCGGGCTGTGATATTCTCCTTCCAACTAAGATGGCTATCAGTGGTGAAAGCTGGGATAATACTGTCTGTATCTTCCTCTTCCTCGCCACTATCATCAGTATCTAAAGTGGCAACCTTCGGTTGTGTGACGACCACAGCCTTAGGATGAAGAACGTTAGCAACCTCTGTACTATCCAAATATACCTGTGCCTGTGTAGGCAGACTCAACACGACACCGACGACCAGTGCCGATAAGTATTTCAATCTCATACCTTGTTATCTTTCTTTTCTAATCGTTTTTCCAGTGCTGACAAGAAACTGTCGACATTATCAGGTTGTACGCTGACAACACTACCATCTGTCATCTCTAACAGTGCGTAATAGCCCAGACGAAAGGCAAACGGTCGCTTCTCAACCCTCTTCACATCAGAGAGGACAACCCGCTTGGTGCGTCCTATGCGTCCTGTCATCACCAGTAGCGTAGCCTCATCTGTCAACACATATTTAGAGTGAATGGAACGGTCTACTGCTCTGAGCGTCACAATGATAAGTAGAAAGCCTAATAAGACCATCACACTGTTCGTACGATGCCACAGACAGAAGAAGGCACCAAGCCCCAAAACCACGATGGCGCCCATGTCATTTACCGTTACTTTATGTTGGAAAGTTCTCATATTACCTGCAAAAGTACAAAAAAAAGCCTTTGCACATCCATCTATTACATAAAAAGATAATGGCAACCAACATGTGGTTGCCATTATTAGGGGGGAAGGTTATTGGGCTTATTAGCCTAATGGGGCTAATAGGGCCAATAGGGCTAATAAGCCAAATAGCCTTAAACCAAAGTTGCAATAATATCCTCACGGCTACCTGGCAGCATGTCAATGACAGGAATCTCAGGCATTGTATAGCATCCAGGAGCAAGGCGCATACTTGCACGTGCCACGTTAACAAGCACCTGTGCTGTAAGAGCAGGGTTATTAATAGACATATCGAAAGAGAAATGCTGGTTGTGGGTCTGACCACTAACACCCTTACGAGTCATGTGAACGCCATGACCAACATCATTCAAAGCAGCCACACTTGGTACGGCAAAGACGTGCAACTCGTCGTGAGCAAAGTAATCGTCAGCCTTAAGATCCTTTGTTACATCCTCAAGGTTAGCGCCCTCTTCCAACTCAACATAGACCATACGACGATGGATACCCTCGCCGAGAGGAATCGTCATAGAGAGTGCATCCTTCACTCCCTTCTTACTACGGGCTACCACAGAGTGGCCCATTGAACGGCCAGGACCAAAGTTTGTATAAGAAAGACCTTCTGGTGCAAGACTCTCTAACAAGACACGTACGACAGAATCTGAGCCTGGGTCCCAACCAGCAGAGATAACACTAACGGTATTGGAGCGCTTGTTGTTCTCCATCTGCTTGGTACGATAGTCGAGGATAGAACCATGAATATCGAAAGAGTCTACTGTATTGATACCCAAAGCAGAAATCTTCTCAGCATATTCTGGGCAGCTGCGAGTTGGTGTAGCAAGGATAGCCACATCAACATCCTTCAGCTTAGTTATGTCATCAACAACCTCGTATGGGGTCAGTGCTAATGGTTTGTCCTTGTCGCCCTGACGGCGAACGATACCTGCAATCTCAAAATCCTTTGCTGCTTCAAGTGCCTGAACACTGTAAACACCAATGTTACCATAGCCTACAACGGCTGCTCTTATCTTTCTCATTTTTCTTTACTTTTATAAAGTTTAGCTCTCTTAATGTCTTGCAAAAGTAACGTTTTATTTGTAAAAAGTATCGTTTTAGTCACATTTTTAACAATATTATATAGTAAAAAGGATGGTTCTTCCGTTAAATGTGTGGACGCTTTTCGTAGTGCTTTAACGTAAGAGCC
>OGJT01000355.1_pt1 | contig 25836 bp, 16 predicted proteins | sample 1572331 | NCBI WGS metagenome assembly OGJT01 (sample SAMEA2582094, study PRJEB24529) | metagenome | biome: Human gut stool | place: China | collected 2011
CAAAACTTAAGGCAGTAAATGATTGGATTGTTTCCCGAAAGATAAAAAAAGTAGCAAGAAAGTTTGATCCAGATATTGTTTATTTAACACATCCTAATCAATTTGAAAGATTTGATAATAACTATAAAGGAAAGGTTATTTATGACTGTATGGATTATCATACAGCTTTCATTACTGAAAATAGCGAGCAGCAACGAATCAAGGAACTTGAAACTAAATTAATTGCTAGGGCAGACCTCATTTTGGTATCTAGTGAAAAATTACGCTCCAATTTGTTGAAAGATTTTCAAGAAGTAATCGATGACTCTAAACTTAAAGTTGTTAGAAACGGATATAATGGGGAGATATTAGAAGTACCAGCAGAAAAAAGAAAAGGCCCAAAATATATTTTCGCTTATGTTGGGACCATCAGCCATTGGTTTGATTTTGATATTCTGTTGAAAAGTTTAAATGAATTTGAGGATATTGAGTATCGATTAATTGGGCCAGTAAGTGGAGTGACTATCCCTGAAAACGATAGAATCAAGTACCTTGGTAGTGTTGACCACCAAGATATTTATTCTAATATAAAAGATGCTGATGCACTCATCATGCCATTTACATTAAATGATATTGTTGAAGCAGTTGATCCTGTAAAATTGTATGAGTACATCAATTTTAATAAAGATATCTTGACGGTTAGGTATAAGGAAATAGAGAGATTTAGTAAGTTTACTTATTCATATGATAGTTATGATGAATATAAGAAACAACTAAAATTGTTATTGCAGGCAACAGATATTAAATACGATCAGGATTCAAGAGAGCAATTCTTAAATGCCAACAATTGGGAAAACAGAGTTTCTACAATTGAAAAATTAATTGAGGAATTGAGATAATGGAGGCAAATGTGAGACGAATTCGTATAGAATTAGTGGAATTACTTTATTATATTTCTGTAGCGCTTTCTGTGGGTTTGTTTTTGTTTTTAAATGTTAGTCTGTTTGTTCATAGAAATTTACTAACCGTGGTATCGATAACTACTCTAATTCTTATGATTCCAACGCTACTTCTAAATATCAGAAATATATCGAGATCAGCATTTTTTTTCGGTATTACTTTTTTGTCGTGTGTTCTCTATCAAATCATAAGAGCAACCAATACTTATTTCTATTCTTCCATTGAAATTTTCTATGCTATAAGACAATATACTTGGGTTCTATTATTTTTTGTTTTGATTTATCTTTTTGCGAATGATGAGAAAAAAATGAAAAGAATTTTGGATAATACACTAAGTATTCTGTCCGTATCTTTGCTACTTCGATTTTTCTCGTGGTTCTCATTTACATTTTTGAAGGCCAATCTCTTTCCAAATATATTGATGGAATTTGGTAAATTATGGTATAGAAACGAAACATCAATTAGAGTGGATGGGACTCCTTTAATTTCCATTGCTATGTTTTTAACATTTTATCTCTTTCTCAAGTATAGAGATAAGAAATATCTTTATACATTGATGTTTATGTTGCTATTTGCCATATTTGTAAATCAAACGAGAATGTTAATATTTCCTCAGATATTTTCGATGATTCTAATGTATGTCTATCATAAATTTCCTTATATGCCATTATATTTATTATTTGTCATTGCAGGCATCAGTTGTTTCTTCTTTTTAGGAGGGAGCGAATGGTTTAAGAATTGGATAGATGCATTTAATAATGGCACCTCTGATATGGGATTAGGATATAGATATTGGGAGTTAAAATACTATCTAGGACTATTAACAGATTACCGTTGGATAAATGGGCTGGGTATATTAACTACTTCAAACCCTAATAGTTATTTCATTTTATTTGGACCAGGAAGAGTTCAAATGTATTTAGACGACCTTGGTTTTATAGAGTTATTTGTTCAATTTGGTCTACTGGCTATTTTCTTATATGGTTATCTTTTATACATGTTAACGAAATTAATCCGACGAATGAAAACGAAACAATACATTTATGAACGGTCTTTATTCATAGGCCTGATGGCAAACATTTTGATTACAGCCCCTTCTCTTAATATTTTTGGTAGTCAGAGAAGTTATTCCCTTGTAATAATTCTAGCTATGGTATTCTTTTATGATTATCAATTAAAGCGGAAGGACAATAAGAATGGATAAAGTATGTTTTATTATTTTGAACTATAATAATTATCAGGATACAATCGATTGCGTTAGAAGTCTACAATCAAGTATTGAGAATGAAAAATTTGATATTATTGTGGTAGATAACAACTCTTCCAATGATAGCATTGAAAAATTAAAAAATTCATTAAATAATATTGAGGTGATTCCAAGTAGAGTGAATCATGGGTATGCTAATGGAAATAATATTGGTATAAAAATAGCAGAAAAAAGAGGTTACCCATTTATCTGTATATTAAATAATGATACCCTTATTGAAGAGGATTTTTTGACTGCATGTGTACAAAAGTTGCATAATGATAATTCAATTGCTTTTGTCAGCCCTGCTCTTGTAGAATACAAGAATAGAGATCTTATACAATCGACAGGGGGAGATATTTTTTTAGATAAGGGATATGTTACATTAAAAAATCATCATTTATCAAGAAAAGAATTACCTGCTATTGTACAAAGTGATTATATTGGTGGGGCATGTATGCTATTTAGAACAAGTCTCCTTAAGGAAATAGGCTATATTCCTGAGAATTATTTTTTGTTTTTTGAAGAAACTGAATGGTGTTATAAAGCCACACTAATGGGCTATAAAAATATTTGTTTAACAAATTATTTTATATATCATAAAGGCTCTGTTTCAATAAAATCGGTATCTGGCTTACAAGAGTATTTAATGAACAGGAACAGAGTGGTATTTGTGAAAAGAAATATAGGAAGTCGATATCAGTTTATCAAATTTTTATTATACCTGTATGCTAGATTTCTTTTTAGGCTATTGATAGGTAAGGAAAATAATATAAAGATCTTAAAGTATTATTGGGATGGTGTAACAGATAGAATTGATGCAGCCTACCCTTTTATTGTAATCAAATCTTAATTTTTTGAGTGGAAAGTAGTATATCATGAAAAAAGTAATGTTAGTTTTTGGAACACGTCCAGAAGCGATTAAAATGTGTCCTTTGGTAAACGAATTAAAACAGAATGATTCAATAAAAACGATTGTATGTGTCACGGGCCAACATAAAGAAATGTTAAAACAAGTGTTAGAGGTTTTTAAAGTTGAACCAGATTATGATTTGGGGATTATGAAGGAAAACCAAACATTATTCACAATCACAACATCTATTTTGGATAAAATTCAAATGGTTTTAGAAAAAGAACAGCCAGAAATTGTTCTTGTGCATGGGGATACGACCACGACATTTGCAACATCCTTAGCTGCATTTTATATGGGGATTAAAGTTGGGCATGTTGAAGCTGGTTTAAGGACGTATAATCTAAAAAGCCCATTTCCAGAAGAATTTAACCGACAAGCAACTTCTATCATCTCAGAATATAATTTTGCTCCAACAGAAGTTTCAAAAGAGAATCTGATAAAAGAGGGACGAAAAAATATTTTTGTTACTGGCAATACTGTAATTGATGCACTAAAGACAACCGTTCAGGAAAATTATTGTCATCCTATTTTAGATTGGGCTAAGGGAAGTAAATTAATTATGTTGACAGCCCATAGACGTGAGAACCTTGGGGAACCAATGGAACATATGTTTAAAGCTGTGAAACGTATATTAAATGAGTACAAAGATGTGAAGGTAGTCTACCCAATTCACAAAAATCCTAGAGTAAGAGAACTTGCAAGTAAGGTTTTCGGAGAAAATGAACGTATGAAAATTATTGAGCCGTTAGAAGTTATTGATTTTCATAATTTCATGAATCAAAGTTACTTAATTTTAACGGATTCAGGAGGTGTCCAAGAAGAAGCCCCTTCCTTAGGAAAACCAGTTCTTGTAATGCGTGATACGACAGAACGTCCAGAGGGTATTGCTGCAGGAACCTTGAAGTTGGTTGGAACAAATGAGGAGAATATTTATGAGAATTTTAAACTCCTCCTTGAAGATGAAACAGAGTACAATAAAATGAGTCAAGCAAGTAATCCTTATGGAGATGGTACGGCTTGTAAACAGATTGTTAGGATTCTGATGGATAATTAGGTGGAAACATGACTACAATTAATGAAAAGAAAATAGATACGAATATCGTAGCTTTTGATTTTTTTGATACGATTGTTCATCGTGATTGTGATCCTGAAACTATTTTATTTCAGTGGGCTAAGGAAATTTCATTATATTTAAACTTTTCTGTGACCCCATCCTCGATTTACAAAGCCAGAAAAAAAGTTGAATATGACACTAAAAAACAAGGGCTGGAAGAGGTCCCTTATGATAATTTATTAAGAGAGCTATTTAAAGAATTAAATAGATTAGCAGATTCGCCTATTATAGCAACGATAGAAGAATTTCTAACATTTGCAAAAGAGTTAGAAACTAAAATCGAGATCGAGCATATATACTTAGATAATGATACGGTAGAGTTTATTGGTCAAGCATATGAAAACGGGAAATTGCTTTATATTATTTCTGACTTTTATGCAGATAGTTCTCTATTGAATCAAGTCTTAATTCATTTTGGAATCAGGAAATATTTTAAAGATATTTTTGTTTCAAGTGAATATAATGCTCGAAAATCGACAGGAAAATTATATGAAGTTTTTTTATCTCGGTTGAATGTGGCACCTGAAAGTGTAACGATGATTGGAGATAATTATAAATCTGATGTAATAAATCCAATGAATCTCGGTCTGGCATCTTATTTTAAAGAGTATAAACATGTAACAGGTTCTATTGTTGATAAGAAAGAACTAAAAAACTTGTATAGAAAAACGTTGTACTTTAATGCAGAAATTGCTCCGTTTAACGGATTCATTGCAGATATACTGTATTTTATTTCGAAGTTGCATGTCCAGCTAGTTAAAGACGGGGTCAAACAAATTTTATTTTGCTCACGTGAAGGTCAACTATTAAAAACGTTGTTTGATCAGTATCAAAATAGTTACTTCCATGAAAATAAAATCAATACAGACTATTTTTATGTATCGAGAAGATCAACTCTATACCCATCACTTGAAAAATTAGAAATAGAAAGTTTTGATATTATTTTTAGGCAATATAAAAGGATTAGTCTAGAGAATTTTTTACTTAATTTAAATTTTTCAAGAGATGAGATCAGCAATATATCTTCTGATTTGCAAGTTGATATGACTCATAAAATTGATAGAAATTCAGTAGTTCTTGAAAAATTGAAATCAAATCCATGTTTTATAAAAAGATATAAATTGGAGAAAGCAAAAGACAGTAATTTTAGGAATTATGTAACGAGTTTGACTCAAGATGACAGCATTTATATCGTTGATATAGGATGGAAAGGGACTATCCAAGATAATATTCAAAAGGCATTACCGGATAAGAAAGTTGTGGGATATTATTTTGGCCTTAAGTACAATGGTTATCAATCGATATCTAAAAATAATAAATTTGGGATCATGTTTAATGACTTCCCTCATAAGACACCTTTTTTTGATATTATTAGCCGAAATTATGAAATTTATGAGGATATTTTTGTTGCTGATCATGGTCCAGTTGTTGCCTATGATAATGTTAATGGTAAGATATTACCGATTTTAGATGAGCATTTCAAACATGTTAAAGTATTTGAAAAAGTCAATGATTTTCAACAAAAGTTGATTGAGGGGATCGATATCTTATTGGATGCCTATACTAGGACAGATTCTCTTCCATATGAGTTATATGATTTATTTCTTGTTAATTCGTTGAAAAAAGAATGTGTGTTTGTTCCAAAACTATACAATTTACGAAACTCTCTTAGAGAAGAGGTTGTCGAAAACTTCGGAGAAGTTGTTGTTAAAGAAAAAGTAAGATTTTCGAGAAAAAGATTACTAGCAGCGAAAAAAGATTTGTTATGGGTAGATTTTTCTTATCAATTGTTTGATAAAGTACCATTCTTAACGATACTGCCTAAAACATATTGCACGATTGTTTTTGGAATTAGAAGGTTGGTTTTGAAATTAAAGGATGGGATTTAAGAATGAAAGAAAAATCAATCAAGGTAAATGCAATTTATAATATTCTTTTAACATTATCTAATATTGTTTTTCCTCTGGTTACATTTCCATACGTATCTAGAATACTAAACCCAATTGGACTAGGAACCACCTCGTTTTTCACTTCTATCAGTAGTTATTGTGTTTTGGTGGCTTCTCTAGGAATTTCGACTTATGGGATACGAGCAGTTGCAAAAGTTCGTGAGGATAAAGAAGAATTAACAAAAGTATTTCAAGAATTAACATTGATTAATATTTTTATGTCGGTCATTGTCTCAATTCTACTTTTATTTGTTAGCTTTGGTGTTGAACAATTGAGATCTGAAATGGGATTATTGTTGATCACCTGTATTACGATTCTTGTATCCCCTCTTTCTCTTAATTGGTTTTACAGTGGTATTGAGGAATATTCTTATATTACAAAGCGTTCTATATTATTAAAATTTGTATCACTGATATTAACATTCTTATTAGTGCGTAAGGCAGATGATTATGTTATATATGCTGGGATAACATTGTTTTCAGTTCTAAGTTCTAATGCTTTAAATATTATTCAATGTAGAAGGTACGTCTCATTCAAGATAAGAAAGGATTTGAAATTTAGACATCATGTAAAACCGATGTGGTACTTATTTGCGTCATTGCTTGCGGTGAACGTCTACACTAATTTAGATACAGTAATGTTAGGGTTTATAAATGGAAATAAAGCTGTTGGACTTTATTCTGTTGCGACTAAGGTAAAGTGGATCTTACTGTCTGTTGTAACATCAATAAGTACAGTTCTACTGCCTCGTTTTTCATTCTATATAAGTCAGAAACAAACCTCGAAATTTAATTCTATTATGCGTGAATCGATATCTGTCATATTTTTCATCTCGATTCCATTAACTGTATTTTTTATGTTGGAAGCTAAAAACAGTATTCTATTATTGGGAGGCAATGAGTATGTGGAAGCTACTGTAGCAATGCAAATGCTAATGCCTATATTGCTGATTTCTGGTTTTTCAAATATCACAGGGAATCAGATTTTAATCCCAACGGGGAGAGAGAAATATTTTATGAACGCAGTGACTAGTGGAGCATTTGTGAATTTAATGTTAAATTTCTTCCTTATGCCGATACTAGGCGTTTTAGGCGCAGCTCTTGCTACTTTGATAGCTGAGTTTACGCAAATGTTTGTTCAGTATAGATATTCTGTAGATTATTTAAGGGGAAATATTCCGTTTAGATCAATTATGAAATTCGCATCTTCAGCACTTCTGTCAGGAATTTTTGTTCTGGGGATAAACCATTTAGTTGTAATAAATAATCTTATTTTTCATTTAGGATTATCTGGAATTTTATACTTTTTATTTTACTTCATTATGCTTGTGATACTGAAGGAAGCAACTATAAAAAAATTTTTAGAAATCTTATAGGTGATAAAAATAGATGTATATTTAACAATGGAGAAGCCCAGTGCTATCTCCATTTTTTATCACTAATTTAGAAAATTTCCACTATAAAACTTTCAATCAATTAAGCCGTGTGGTAAAATAGGTAAAGTATAAAATATGTATAAGGGAAGAACGATGAGAAAGAAAGATCTAATCTATTTTGCAAGTGCAGCTTTGTTACTTTCTGTATCTGCACAAGTAGCGAAAGCTGATGAAGTGACTTCAAACGAACCAGTTACAGCGGATAACAATCACCAACAAGTGGCACCGTCTGTTGAAACGAAAACGGGAGAAGAGCTTGTCCCTGCAACAAGCTACACAGCTCCAGCGACTGTTGTCGAATCTACAGAAAGAGCTTCTCAACCTGTAGCTTCAGCAGTTACGTCGTCTGTGAGTTCTGAAGAAACAGCCTCTGCAACCGAATCAACTACAACAGCTCCTCAAGAAAAACCTTCAGTAGGAGCATCTACTTTTTTTGACGCGGGTTCTCATGCTCCTGCCAGTCGCTCAACAGATGTAGCTGTACAGCCAAAGACCTTCGTGGATGTTAGTAGTCACAATGGGGATATCAGTGTAGAAGACTATCGCGTTCTTGCAAATAAGGGCGTTGGTGGTGTGGTTGTTAAATTAACAGAAAACACTTGGTATAACAATCCAAATGCGGCTTCACAAATTCGAAATGCACAGGCGGTTGGGTTGCAAGTTTCCACTTACCATTTTTCACGTTATACAACGGAAGAAGCTGCGCGTGCAGAAGCAAGATTTTATATAGCTGCGGCTCAAAGATTGGGGCTTCCCAAAAGCACTCTTATGGTTAATGACTTTGAGGATGCTAAAATGCAACCAAACATTAATCGCAATACCCAAGCATGGGCTGATGAGATGCGAAAAAATGGCTATACCAATCTCATGTTTTACACAAGCGCTAGCTGGTTAGATGAAAATAATCTCCATAAAAAAGGACCTGTTAATACTGCGCAGTTTGGGATTGAAAACTTTTGGGTTGCTCAGTATCCAGCACCGAAACTTTCTGCGAATGATGCTAAAACTCTTCGTTATAATGGAAAGGCAGGAGCTTGGCAGTTCTCTTCTCAAGCAGAATTACTTCCAGGGAAACACCTTTTTGATCATAATATTGATTATACAGGGCGATTTACAGCAAATTATAAACAGACGTCGGATCCAACCCAAGGTAATTTGAGTGGAAAGATTTCCGTCATTAACAATGACACAATGACAGGACGCTTTGATGTTTTAATCTCAGATGTCAAGGCTCCAAATGGTGTTGCATCTGTATCCGTTCCAATCTGGTCAGATGTGAATGGTCAGGATGATTTGTTATGGTATGTGGCTGCCAAACAAAACGATGGTACCTACAAGGTTAGTGTGAAAGCCAGCGACCATAAAAACTCAACGGGTAAATACAACATCCATCTCTACTACAACCAGCTAAATGGGAAACAAATTGGCGTAACGACATCTTCAACAGAGGTATCTATTGGCAAACGTCCAAACGTACCAGTATCGGCGGATCTTTCAATTGATGTAGATAAGTCAGCAGGTACCTTTACGATTACCGCTAAGAACTTAAAAGGGTTTGAGAACTACAAAGAGATCAAGATCCCATTTTGGTCACATGCCAAAGGTATGGATGATATCAAGTGGTATACCCCAGTTCGTCAATTAGATGGCTCTTATAAAGTTGTAGCAAAAGCAAGCGACCATGAAAATGTCGATGGGCGCTATGAAGCGCAGATCTTCTATTACGATGCACAGGGCCAACGCCAATTTGTTCAAAAAGCCTTTGCGGAATATAAGAAAGAACAACCATTATCCGGTACCCTTTCTATCGAAAACAACAACAAGGATACAGGAACCTTTGACGTTATCATCAAGGATGTCTACAGTCCTAAGGGCGTTCGTACTGTTCAGGTTCCTATCTGGTCTGCTAAGGACGGCCAAGATGATATCCGCTGGTATGAAGCTGCGCGTCAAGCGAATGGAGATTACAAAGTATCCGTCAAAGCGAGCGACCACAAAAATTCTACAGGCTTGTACTATGTCCACCTTTACTATATTCAAAATGACGGTAGTCGAGTAGGCGTGTTGGCTTCTTCAACTGAAGTTGAGTTCCGTAATGCCAATACGAAAACACGTGCCTTTATTAAAAATGTCAATGTAGAAGCAGGGACTTATATGGTAGAAGTGGATCAAGCCCCTCAGGGTCGTCACATTAAAAATGTTCGTGTCGCAGCCTGGTCTCAAGATCACCAAGAAAATCTTTACTGGTATTCAACAGCACCGACTGGTATGCAGACGGATGTTCAGGTTTCGGCTGTTAACCATAAGAACCTTGCTGGCAACTATACGACACACGTTTATGTAGACTATGTCGATGGTGGAGTTGAAGGATTTAACCTTGGTCAAACGGCCTTGAATCCGCGTGGTACAACTGGACAAACAGGCTTGAGTCCTCGTGTTGACAGTGGTCAACGGGATCGTGTTCTACGAGCTGCAGCCAGTCTGGTTGGGGTCCGTGGAGGTAGTGCGGCACATCAACAATTAGTGAATGATTATAACAGTGTGCGCCCTCTCCCTGTAGGTTATGCAGTGAAGAATACAGATGACTGGTGTGATGTCTTTGTAACAACGATTTTCCAACGCGAAGGTCTTAGTGATTTAGTTGGTCGTGAATGTGGAGTCGAACGTCACATTCAAATTTTCAAACGTCTTGGAATTTGGAATGAAGATGGAGGTTCTACACCAAAAGCAGGGGATATTATCACCTTCAACTGGGATCAAGATAGTCAGCCTAATAATGGTTTTGCAGATCACATTGGAATTGTTGAGAGCGTTTCAAATGGGGTTATTCACACCATTGAAGGAAACTCAAATGATCAGGTTCGTAGAAAAACCTACCGAATCGGTCATGGCAATATCCGAGGTTTTGCTAGCCCACGTTATCAATAGTAAAGAAGAAACATTTGCATCTTTTCAGATTGAAGAAAAAGTCCATTTTGGACACAATTTTCTTCAATCTTTTTCTTTTATTATAGAAAGTAAAAACTCTTAAAAAATAGTGGAATACCAGCATTTCTAAGAGTTTTCATTGTATTGTAGTCAGTCTCTAAAAGGGAAATTTTTTTAATTGCTGAAAGGATTTGTCTACATTCTGTTATTTTTTGTTTAATTTGTAATAAAGGGGGAAAAAATTTGATGATGTTTCTGTTTTTTAGGCTATTATTCGGAATTTGTGTAGGATAATTTGAAGTTGAAATAATTATTTGACAATAGGATTTTTTTGGCGTACCATTTCAATAAATAGTGATAAAAATAATATTTGGTGTGAACCGGTCTATTATTTTTATGAAAGGGAGACGAATAATGAAAAAATTGACAAAATTAGGAATTGCAGTATTTTCAGTAGTTACTTTAAATGCCTTTACGTCAACAATTGCCTACGCAGATGAGAATACAGATAGTACTTCTTCAGCACCATCAACTGTTTTGACATCTAATTCTCAAGATTTAAATGAAGCGAATCCTGTGATGCAACCAGAGAGCGTGGCTTCTTCTCAACAAGATAATATTGTAAGTGACGGTGGGCATGTGAATGTGGAAGGTCATCCTGCAACACTCAGTAGTGATGGAGAACATGTCACCTACTCCTATACAGTTGCTTATCAAAGAATGCACTCTAGTGATCAAATGATGACGGTGAGTGATCTTGCAATTCGGATTCCGAATCTTCCGGAAGCTAAGGTGGATTTTACATTAGTTGGGACAAGGGATGAAAATGGAAATCCTGTTGCGGTCAATGCCCCTATGAAGGTGATTGATCGTGAAACTCTGAATGAGGATTACGACAACATACCATTTAATCTTCCAACTGCAGAAGAAGTCGCTTCTGGTCAGACTCCTTATGTGGTTAATAATAAGGAATACGATTTTGTTGATAGTGAAAAAATGTTGTCGTATAGCATTTATACGAATTTTTCTAAAAGTCAAGCAGTTCGAGTTGCTGTCACTCTTCCACTAGAAGAGGCCAAGAAAATCAAGTATTTAGCGATTGATGCTCGAATGGACTGGAAGTCAAGTAGCGAGGGTGGGCTCTCTGGCTATGAGAACGGATCTCAACATTTGGAGGAGTATTCTTCGCATAGTGTGTACTCAAATAATGATGTTGAGGATCTTGGTGTTTTAGCGAATCCAGCCTTAATTAATGAGAGTTATGTTCGTGATGGTCACTTGATTAGATCTGTATCGAACCCGAAAACCTATATTACTCCGAACAATGGTGATTGGACTACGATTCCAAATGATACGAATATTGATGAACAGACATTTTTTAATTTTGTTCGAATCTATACGCTAAGAAATGGTTCTGCTACATATTACGTATCAGAGACAGAGGATATGGCCGATCAGGATGTATCAACTTTGTCCCAAGGAGATGTTGTTGTGGATTATGTCCTAAAGGGGACCGATAGGCAACTGCGGGACCGTTATATCGATACTCCAACGCTACCAATTTATGGTTCAAATGGACAACTTTTACCGTATAATGCAGCGGAGAATGTGAATGAGCAACCTCAATCACTCATAGTGAATGGTCAAAAATATGTATTAGTCGGTCTTTCTCCATCATCTGCACCTACATCAGGTTTCTTAAAAGAAGGAACAACTCATGTCGTATATGAGTATGAAATGGCAGCTCCAACACCAACACCAACGCCAACACCAGAACCTATTCCTGTTCAACCTCATACTCCGATAAATCATCCTCAACAAGATATTCTAAAACCATCGAAAAATGTAACAAAAGAAACAGTGGATCCGACATTTAAAGAGATAGTTGACTCGACAGCCACTGCTGATTACAAGCAAATTGACTCGGACCAACAACATTTGCCGCGTACAGGAGTCACAGGTTCTCAATGGGTTCTGAGTATCTTGGGAGGACTGACAACTCTACTTGGATTGTTTTTGTTTTCAAAAAATGGGAAAAAACAGACATTAAAAGAGTCAGATGACCGTTAAAATTTCAACTACGAAAATTGAAAGAACATAGCCTTGATTGACAGGGCTATGTTCTTTTGCTTTTTTTTCAGTTTTTCAACCCTTTTTCAAAACTCTTGGAAGGGGCCTCGACTTGGATGGTTTCAAGGGTTAATGGATTGGTGAAGGTTAAGCGGTGAGCATGGAGCATGAGTCGCTCTCCGCGTGCAGGGTTATAGAGAGGATCCCCGATAATCGGGTGCCCATGATGGGAGAGATGCACCCGGATTTGATGGGTACGCCCCGTCTTGAGCTGGCATTTGACCAGGCTGTTTCGCCCGATTTTTTTCAGTTGCGTCACCTGGGTTTCTGCATACTGCCCCTTGCGTGGATCGACTAAGCGCTTGCGTCGATCGTGGCGATCGCGCCCGATTTTATCCTTGTAGATGATGGTCTTTTGCGCTAAACTTCCTTGGATCAAGGCCCAGTACTCACGTTGGATGTTTTTATCTTCCAAAATGCGGTTGAGAATGGGCAGGATAAAAGGGTTTTTGGCAAATAAAATCGCTCCGCTGGTTTCCTTGTCTAGGCGGTGCACGACGTAGCAGGTAGATCCAACATAGCTGGAAACATGGTTGAGAAGAGCAATTTCTGTCGGCTCATTGGCATGGGTTTTCATGCCTTCAGGCTTATTAACGATGATGACATGCTCATCCTGATAAAGTTCTTCGACCAGACTCGGGTCTCCGGCTGGGAGCTCTTTTTCAGGGTAATCGTCCGCGTCAAAGATCAGCTGGATCTGGTCTCCTTTTTGAACGGGGCTCTGCCAGTTGATGGTCTCGCCATTGACCAAGACGTGCTTCTTGGTTCGTAAAAAATGCCGGATCTTACGGGGAATGAGGAAGTAGTCCTCAAGCAACTCTTTCACAGTCATCTGGGGAAAGGATTGTGGAATGGTAAATTGATAGTTCATGACCCTATTGTAGCAAAATCTAAGCTTAAAGAAAACTAAATGGGAGAAGGGGAAGAGCGATCTTTTCTTGCTAGGACAAGGATAAGGTGTTACAATAACAGGTATGAATAGAATAAAAGAATTATTTGAAAACCTGATCACTTTTTTTAGAAAGGATCATCCGCCCAAAGCGGTGGCAGAAGAAGTGCCAGACACGGAACTACCGGAAGAGACAGTAGAGCCGACTTATAGTCGCTCAGGCAAGCACAGAAGCAAACCGCACTCTCAACACCCCTTCCGTCGTTTCTGGCGCCGATTCCATTTGACCAAGATTCTCCTGATCATTGGGCTAGGCTTTAGCCTCTTGACAGGGGGTTATCTCTTCTACCTCGCAAAGACGACCAACGTCAAGGATTTGCAGAATGCACTCAAGGCGACCACCATTATCTATGATAAGAATGGGGACCAGGCGGGAAGTTTGACCGGGCAAAAAGGAACCTATGTCGAACTCGATGCCATTAGTGAGAATCTGCAACATGCCGTGGTCGCAACAGAGGACCGGAGCTTCTACAAGAATAGCGGGATCAACTACGGACGCTTCTTTTTAGCAATTTTGACTCTGGGTCGCTCAGGTGGGGGATCCACCATCACCCAGCAGCTAGCCAAGAATGCTTACCTGTCTCAGGACCAGACGGTGGAGCGCAAGGCCAAGGAATTCTTCTTGGCGCTTGAAATCAATAAGAAATACAGTAAAAAAGAGATCCTCACCATGTACCTCAACAATGCCTATTTTGGAAATGGGGTTTGGGGTATTGAGGATGCTTCCAAGAAGTATTTTGGGGTTTCAGCCAGTCAATTAAGTCTGGATCAGTCCGCGGTACTCGCAGGTATGCTCAAGGGGCCTGAAATCTATAACCCGCTCTATTCGGTAGAGAATGCGACCAATCGCCGCAATACGGTCCTCCAAAATATGGTGGCAGCTGGTTATATTGACCAGGCAACGGCTGATCAGTCAGCGGCTGTGGATATCCATGGCCAGTTGGTCGATGCTTATGAAGGCAAGTCAGAGGATTACCGCTACCCATCCTATTTTGATGCGGTTATCAATGAAGCGGTCAATGAATACGGCCTGACCGAAGAAGACATTGTCAAAAATGGCTACCGGATCTATACTGAGCTGGATCAAAATTACCAAGCAAGTATGCAGGTGATCTATGACAATACAGCCCTCTTCCCAGTAGCGGAAGACGGCACGCGCGCGGAATCTGGTAGTGTGGCACTCGATCCTAAGACCGGAGGGGTTCGGGCTCTCGTAGGGCGCGTCGGCAGTGATGAAAATCCAGGTTTCCGTACCTACAACTATGCCACCCAGGCTGCCCGTAGTCCAGGATCTACCATTAAACCTTTAGTGGTCTATAGCCCAGCCGTTGCGGCAGGTTGGTCGACCAATAAGGAATTGGACAATAGTACCACCCAATATGGAAGCTATGAGGTTAATAACTACGCGGGAATCCAGTCTAGCCCAACGGTACCGATGTACCAGGCCTTGGCAGAATCCCTTAACCTTCCAGCCGTAGCGACCGCTAATGATTTGGGTCTCGATACGGTCTTTGAATACGGGAAAAAATTCGGACTCAACATGGACAAGGTGGACAAGTCGCTTGCCGTTGCCTTGGGAGCTGGTGTGACAACCAATCCGATGCAGATGGCTCAGGCCTATGGAACCTTTGCTAACGGCGGGGTCATGAATGATGCTCACCTCATTACCAAGATCGAAAATGCAAGTGGCCAAGTGGTCAAGAGCCACAGCCAGAAATCAACCCGAGTGCTTAGTGGTTCAACGACAGATAAGATGACCAATATGATGCTTGGTACCTTTAGTAATGGTACGGGGGTTAACGCTGCGCCTTATGGCTATACCATGGCAGGGAAAACTGGTACGACAGAGACCAGCTTTAACAAGGACCTCTCTGGAGACCAATGGGTGATCGGCTACACACCAGATGTGGTCATCAGTCAATGGCTTGGTTTCCCAACGACCGATGAAAATCACTACCTGACGGACAGTAGTGCTGGAACGGCGTCCGAGATCTTCCGCAATGTTGCTAACAGTGTTCTGCCTTATACAGACGGTACTCAGTTTGACTCGGTGAAGAACTCTTATGCTGAAAATGGCATTGCGCCAGTCGGAGAAGAAAATACAGAAACAGACAGCAAAGAAGACAAAGGTTTCTTTGAGGATGTCAAAGAGAAGGCGTCGAATATGGTCGATGATGCGAAGAAAGCAATCGACGAGGCCGATATCCCAGGAAAAGCGAAAAACGCTTGGGATACCTTCAAAGGCTGGCTTGGTTTCTAATCAAAAAAACGATTCAGAAATTTTTCTGAATCGTTTTTTGCAGATTGAATATAAAGTCATCTTAGTAACTTTCCTTAGGTGAGTACGGACGTCAGCGAACTTCGAAGAAGTTCCATGACTAATTATTGAGCCTAAGGTCTCAATAATTCCGAGTGCCTGAAACATGATTATTTCAGGCACTTTTCTCACAGCGGAAAGTTTCAATATACTCTAAATAATAATGAGAAATCATTTTGAGATTTTTGTACAATAGTCCAGCTAAGGTTATTCAAAGAAAAGAATTGTCAATTTTTAAGCTCGCTCATTGCGGGCTTTTTGTTTGAAAACCGATGCGATTGTTTTTGCTTTTCAAAGGGATATAAAAAAGACTGAACCAGTCGAGTTCAGTCTTTGTTCGCTTTCTATTAAAGTGATGTAAGGAAAGTCAATCCTCCTAGGATGACACCTGCCGAATTCGGAATGATCAAAATCCAGTCTTTTTTAGGTTCCTTTGTCCAACCATAAATGACCCAGATCAAGCAAGAAATAGCAGCTGACAAGGGTTGGAAAGGTTGGGCCTTGTTTCCCTGTAAATTAGCAATAATTTGTGGGATGTAGGCAATGAAAACGATAATCCCAATAAAGGCACCGATCGAGCCAACGATTTGGTTGATTTTTTGTTTATTCATAAAATTTTACCTCTGTGTATCAAAATAGCATAAATAGGAAGAAAATGCAATTAATTTGCATGCTATGCAAGATGAAAATGATTACATTCGCACAAAATTAGACAATGTGTCAAAAATGGAAACTAGAGAGAAGACTCTCTCGAAAAGAAATCCATCTTCCTGCAAAATCACAAGATTGTGACACTTTACAGTTCGGTAACATTTGAAAAAAAGACTTGAATTTGTAAAGGACAAAAGGTAGAATAGTGCATACTTAAAAAAAGAAAAGGAAATGGTAGTTTCAAAATGAATGAAAAACAAATGAAAATTCTTGGTTGGGTTGCGACCTTTATGTCTGTGATGATGTATGTGTCTTACTTCCCACAAATCATGGATAACCTCGCAGGTCACAAAGGAAACTTTGTTCAACCCCTTGTCGCAGCCATCAACTGTAGCCTTTGGGTTTACTACGGACTCTTCAAAAAAGAACGCGATATTCCACTTGCTGCAGCCAATGCACCAGGGATCATCTTTGGTTTGATCACAGCCATTACAGCCTTGTAATCAATGAAAGAGAGAGTGGGACAGAAATTGGTAATTCGTTAGATTTCGATTTCGTCGTCCCACCTCCGCACAGTTGAGTAGGGCTGTAAAAGCTGATGAAATCAGCGTAGTAGAGCCCACTCAACCACTGCGTCTTGCTCGACAATCTAAAGACAATTGAGAGGCCAGGACTTTTGTCCCAGCCTCTTTTTTATGACTTCACTCATTTCCATGGTATAATGGGAGGACTATTCATAGAGAAGATCAAAAGGAGACACGAGTGGATCAAAAACGTCACTGCCAAGTCCTATGGGCGAAAAATAAATACCTGGTGCTGAGTCATTCCAGCAACATTTACAAGGAGATCCGGGAATACCTCAAGCAAGACCAGGTGGAGGTCAGTCATGTCGAGGACCTGATCCAGCAAGCGCTGGCCTTGCCGGAAAATCGTGGCCAGGTATCCAATGCCTTCCAGCATATCTGGGGCTATTTCAAAAAGCAGGCGACTCCTGAGGAAAAGGCCGACTTCATGTTGCTACTTGAGAGATACCAGCATGGCCAAGCTAGCCAAGAGGATCTCATCAAGGGGATCCAAACGCTCCTTGAGCGCTATCCCAATCGCTACTTGCAAGAGTCAACACTACTAGGAGGTCAATAGATGAGACTGTGGCACCAAGACTTGATTCCCAAACTACCTCGACCCCAGCTTCTAGGCCAACACCGGGAATGTTGCGCCCTTCGAGGCAATGGCTGGGGAAAGAAGCACGCAACGGTCAACTATGTCTTTGATTACTCGCCTTATCGTCTCTATGCCTATCACCGCCTGATCATGGAGGAGATGACCGCTCGTGGCTACAAGGTCAGCCCAGAGTGGTGGGAGCCGACCTACCGAGGTAAGACCTGCCCAGCTTATCCAGAGCTGGAAGAGGAAGCCTTGAGTACTCCCATCTATCCTGAGCATCAGGACACTTACCTCCAAGAATGCCTGGACAATCTAGCAGAAAAAGGGATTCAATTAGACTAAGAAAAAACGAACCAAACCAGGTTCGTTTTTTTGCGCCAAATCCCAACAAAATGCTTTGAAAGCGTTAATTTCTTTCCCAAACATGCTATAATAATAGGAGATTATGTACAGGAAAAGGATAAACGGATGAAGGCAGTAGCAACTCCAGAACTTGAGATCGAAAGACAGTTGATCCAGCAGTTGACTTCAGGAGAGAGTCAGTGGACCTATCGCGAGGATCTCAAGAATGAAGACCAGTTGTGGGGCAATTTTTTTGATAAGCTAGCGCAAAACAATGTCGCCGTGCTGGCGGACCATCCCTTGACTGACCAAGAAAAGCGCCAGATCAAGAACCAGCTCAACTTTGTCAGCTATTATGAAGCAGCCAAGTGGCTAGCAGGTGAAAATGGTATCGCCAAGGTTGAAGTCCAGCGTGAAGATGCTAGTCTAGGCACCATCCGCTTGGCGGTCATCTGGCGGGACAATATCGCAGCCGGTAAGTCGAGCTATGAAGTGGTCAACCAAGTCGAACGCGACAAGGCCTATCCGCTAGACCAGGATCGACGGCTCGATACGACCCTTCTGATCAATGGTCTGCCCCTCATCCATATCGAACTTAAGAGCCCACGAGTGGCCTTTCTAGATGCTTTTCACCAGATCAAAAAGTACGACCGTGAAGGCAAGTTCCGGGGCATTTACTCGAGCTTACAGATGTTTGTCGTGACCAATAAGGTCGACACACGCTATATCGCTGCAGCGCGTGAAAGCAAGCTAAACAAGCAATTCCTGACCAAGTGGGTGGACAAGGACAACCAGCTCATGATCGATCTTAACAGCTTTGCCCATGAGGTTCTTTCGATCCCTCGGGCCCACCAGATGGTCATGCAATACTCGGTCATCGACGATAGCAAGAAGGCCCTCATCCTCCTGCGTCCCTACCAGATCCATGCCATCGAGGCTGTACAGGAAGCCTCTCGTCGCCAAGAATCGGGCTATATCTGGCATACGACCGGATCAGGTAAGACCTTGACCTCTTACAAGGTAGCGCGCAATCTCTTGCAGATCCCAGCGATCCAAAAGACCATCTTTGTCGTCGACCGAAGAGACCTGGACCAGCAGACGACTTCGTCCTTCCTCTCTTATGCGGCCAATGATGTCATCGACATCGACGAGACGGACAATACCCATGAGCTGGTCAAGCGCCTAGGGGGCAATGACAAGCGTGTGGTGGTCACGACCATCCAGAAAATCACCACTATGATGCGCAAGTTCGAAGAAGGGAAGTACCAGCGGGATGCTGGGAAGATCAAGGACCTGCGCGTGGCCTTTGTCGTGGATGAGTGCCACCGAGCTGTCACGCCACAAACGCAAAAGGAGATCAAGGCCTACTTCAAGAACTCTCTCTGGTATGGCTTTACAGGGACTCCGATCTTTAAGGAAAACAAACGCAAACAAGTGGGAGACCTGGCTCAGACCACCCACCAACAGTATGGCGATCGCCTGCATGAATACACGGTCAAGGAAGCCATCCATGATGGAGCGGTTCTAGGCTTTAAGGTAGACTACCGCAATACCATCATCTCAGATCTGCTAGAAGAAGAAATTCCAGACCAGGCCTATGAGGACAGGGAGCACATGCTAGAGGTCCTTGATGCCATCCTCAATAAGAGCCAGCAACAGCTCAATATCCCTAAAGGGGTCGGGAAGACCTATGAGGCTATTTTGACAGTCAAGTCTATCCCACGGGCACAGGCATACTACAATCTGCTCAAGAGCATACTCGCGGGCAAGGAGCGGGTCAAAGTCTCCGAGCGGGTTAAACGCCATTTGCCAGATTTTCCAAAATTTACCATCACCTACTCGGTGTCTGAAAATGAGGAAGAGTCCATCGGCTACCAAGACCACATGAAGCAGGTCATGGAGGACTATAACCAAGAGTTTGGTACACATTTTAGCCTAGCAGATCTGCGGGGCTTTAACACCGATGTCAACAATCGCCTGGCCAGAAAGCAGGACAAATACCTCTACCGCAATGAGCAGTTGGACTTGGTCATCGTGGTCGACCGTCTCTTGACCGGTTTTGATGCACCTTGTCTTTCTACACTCTTTATCGATCGCAAGCCCATGCGCCCACAGGACTTGATCCAGGCCTTTAGCCGGACCAATCGGATCTATGATGACAAGAAGCACTTCGGCCATATCATCACCTTCCAGCGTCCTCAAGCCTTTAAGGAAGCCGTCGACAATGCCCTCAAGCTCTATTCCAATGGAGGAGAAAATGAGGTTCTAGCACCAAGCTGGGAAGAAGAGAAGCGCAACTTCTTAAAAGCCTGGGCAGAGTTTAAAGGCCAAGTCACAGACTTCGAAGAAGAAGGAGTCGCCCTCGAGCAAGCCCCAACAGCCCAGCTCCGTAAGGTCGCCAAAGCCTATCAGGTCTTTGACAAGTATCAAGCCTCGATTCGCGTCTACTCGGAGTATGATAAGGAAGAGATCTACCGCGAAACGGTCCTTAGCGATAGTCAGCTTGAAACTTATCTAGGCCTCTATCAAAATATCCTGGCGGAGATCAAGAGCAGGGATCCAGAAGTGGACAGCCAAGATGAACTGGACATCCACTATGAGCTGGAGTCTGTCCAAGTCGATGAGATCAACTATGCCTATATCCTGATGCTGATCCAGAGCATGATCCAGCAGGAGGAGAATGACGAGCAGACCCTGAGTGACAAGGATATCGTAACCGTGGATAGCTATATCGAGAGCCTGAATCGGACCAATCCAAGCCTAGCAGAGATCATCCAAAACCTCTGGATCCAAGTCCAAGAAGAGCCCGAACGCTACCGAGGACAATCTATCACCGGAGTCTTGGACCAGATGATCGAATCCATCATCGATAGCCATATCGTAAGCTTTGCCAAACACTGGTATATCGGAGCCGACGAGCTACGCTACTATATCCAACACTACCGCAAAGGCGCCAAAAAACAAGCCGGCGAAAGCCAACTGACCAAGAGCCAACGCTACAAAGACTACAAGGCAGAAGTAGCAGACGCCCTCAACCCACTCAGCTACAAAAAACAAATCAAAGAAGCCTATACCCAACTGATCGAAGAGGTGATTGAACCACTGAGAGTGGGGAGGTAAGGAGGAAAGATGATTCCTGGAATAAATGAGCGATTTGTTAATCAGAATATTCACATTTTAGAGGTTACTTCTTTTACTAAGGAATTGAAAGAAAGAATAGAGAGTGAATTTAGAGTAATCTGTCACGGAGAATATGCTCTCATATCAAATAGTGTACATTTCTCAACTGAGCAATCACTAGAAGAATTTCTAAATTATCGATTACCTTATGCTAAAAATCAAAAAATAGGAGCTATTGGGGAGTTTCTTTTAAACCTTTTAATCAGAGAATATACCGATTTAGAAATTATTTCTCCTTTTTTTAACATGGAAGAAAGAAATGTGAAGAAGGGATTTGATATTATCGCACATGATACTGATGAAGATGTCTGGGTAATTGAATCCAAAGCAGGGGTTCCCAATGTTCAACAGAATGCTTCTAGTAAAATTCGTGAACGCTTGAATACTGCTCAACGAGATTTGAATAGTCGATTAAATATGGAAAATTCACAATTGTGGTTAAATGCAATTAAATCTGTTCGTTCTTCCGTAAAAAGTAGTGATGAAAAACAAAATGTTATAGATTTGCTTGAAAAATCAAGTAATACTCATGAAAGCAATGATAAAAATGTGGTTTTTGCGGGTATAGTTTTTTCATCTTTGAAAATTTCGCAGATTTCTAGTATTGATGTTGAAGATATTTACAATAAGTTTCTAGAAAAAAATATCTACAACCAAATAAAAATAATTGCAATTCAAAAAGAGACGTATAAAAAAATAATAATATTTTTATGTGGATTGATGTTTTTAAAGAGGATAAATAATGGGAGAAGAAAAACAGTCTCAAAAGGTAAATTTACTCACTTTAAAAAAACTATATAATACAGGCTTTCCCGATCTGTATTATAAGTTTTTAAAACAAGAGATAACAGATGAGTCAGATTTAGAGAAAATTTTGTCTTTAGCTATTTATTTTGTTTGTTTGGATAATAAAGAGCTAATTAAGTTAGGATACAGACTGTTTATTTTATACAGCCAGTACACATATGATTATAAACCATTGTATGAAGTTAGTTTAAATAAAGGTTTAATTCCTATTTCTCATTTTATCAGTGATGTTCTTGAATATGACATAAAATACGGCAATTCATATACGTTCTTTAATAATTTAGAAAGTAAGTTATATATTACTAACAATATATATAGAACGATAGGGCAACTTGAACTTAATAAATCCGTTGACTTAAATCTTAATAGATCACAAATCATTGTTGCACCAACCTCATATGGTAAAACAGAGTTAATTTTATCTTTTGTTGAAAAATTTCAAGACAAAAACATTTGTATTATTACACCTACTAAATCTTTATTAACTCAGACTAAAAAGAGAATCGTTAACCAATTTGGTTATAGAAAAATCGTCACTCAGCCAGATATGTATTCAGAAATTGATTTACATATTTTAGCTGTATTAACGCAAGAGAGATTACTTAAACTACTTCAAGAACATCCAGAATTATCTTTTGATTTCATAATAGTTGATGAGGCGCATAATTTATTAGATAGATTTACACCTGATAATGCAAGGAGTGTACTTTTAACATCAGTATTAATAATAAACAAGAAGAGAAATCCTGCCTCAGTATATAAATATTTAACTCCATTCTTGATTGATAAAAAGAGTTTAGAAATTAAGTATTTGGGTAATGATTTGAATGAATGGCACAAGGTAACTGAACAAGTTAAATCAGAAATGTTTTTCTTTCATGATTTAAATAGAAATACAAAGGAACTATTGGATCAATTTTCTCCAAAAAGTCAAAGGTTTATTCAAATTCAAAAGCAAAGCATCACAAATGATTGTCAGGTTGTAATTAATGAAGCAGAAAGGAAAAATATTATTTATTTAAATAAACCTGTAGATATTGAAAGTTTTGCAATTGAATTGTCGAGTAATCTTAAACCAATTGAGCATCCAATTATTAAAAAAATTACCAACGATCTTGAGGAATTTATCCATAAAGATTATAAATTGATAGAGTGTATTCGTAAGGGTGTTATATACCATCATGGCTCGATGCCAGAGTCAGTCCGTTTTTATATTGAGGAGTTATATTCTGAGATAGATGAGATTAAATATTTAGTAGCAAATTCTACACTACTTGAAGGTGTTAATTTACCTGCGACTCGAATGTTTATTTTAAATCCTAAAAGAGGGAATAGTTATTTAACTCCATCAGGATTTAAAAATTTGATTGGGCGAATTTGTAGATTTAGTGAAATATTTAACCCTAAGACAGGGAAACTTGACTATTTATTACCAGAAATACATATTATAAAAGGCAAATATGCTCCGACTAATATGAATTTTGATATTTTTGTTAAAGGTAGAAAGTTACTTATACAAGATGAAAATAGTTCCCAAGATAATCCAGAAAATCCTTTATTAACCTACACTTCATCTTCAGACGATGAGAAAGGTAAAGCAGCAGAATTATTAGCAAACATTTCAGATGATGATATTGAAATTCAAGAAACTGTTAATATAGCTAAAACAGAAGTAGGAAAACTTTTATATCAAAATAATGTAACTATTTTTAATATTTTTACAATAGAGATGGAAATTCAATCACATTTATCTAATTTATCTATGGCTGAAAATCTAGATAGTGTTTTCGAATTGTTAAATTTTCTATTTTTCTCAAGAATTGATGAAAACAGTAATGAAGAGAATTTAAGACGATTAAAATCTCATAAAGCTCAATTATTTTACATTATGTTGATTAGTTGGAGGATGAGGTCTAAAAAAATGACAGCAATGGTAACTGATGTCCTAAATTATTGGGATGATTTGTCTACTAAGGAAAAGGAAAGTGTTTTCGTTGGAAAATGGGGAGATAAGACACGTGGTGGAGGTTTCAGAAAGCTTTGGACTGACTTAAACCAAAAGAATCATATAGAAAGAGTAAACTTAGCAATTGTTAGATTGAAGGAAGAGTATGATTTTATTGATAATGAAATTATGAAATTTATAGATGTACTTTTTAAATTGAACCTCATGTCTGCCAATCTGTATAATAAAATTAAATTCGGAACTACAGATGAGACGCGTATAGCCATGCTTAACTGTGGTGTAAGTGGCATAATTTGTGACCTTCTAGAAGAAAAATATAAAGATTATTATAGTGTAGATTTAAAACAGTGTTCGATTTTTTTTGATCCAATAATAATTGATAAAATGAATGAAAATAAAGAAAATGGAATTTTGATTTCTGAAGTGAAATTAAACATGAGAGAGTGATAGGAAAATGAATAAACCTAAAATAAGATTCAATGAATTTGAAAATATTTGGACTAAATCGAAATTAGGAGAATTATACGAAGTTTATTCCGGGAACACTCCGTCACGATCTGATGATAGGAATTATCAAAATGGAGAAATTCCATGGATAAAAACAACAGATTTAAATAATTCTATAATATGTTCTAATGAGGAAAATATCTCAGTATATGGAGCAACAAAATTAAAAGTTTTACCTGAAAAATCTGTTTTGATAGCAATGTACGGTGGATTTAATCAAATTGGAAGAACAGGGTTACTAGCTTATCCTGCTACGATTAATCAAGCCCTAGCAGCTTTGATGCCGGTCAATGAGATTAATCCAAATTTTCTACTAAATTTTTTAAATTTTAAAAAGGAAAGCTGGAGAAATGTCGCAGCGAGTAGTAGAAAAGATCCCAACATTACAAAAAATGATGTAGAAAAATTTAAAATATCTTTTCCATCTCTAGACGAACAATCCGCCATTGGCTCTCTTTTCCGCACCCTCGACGACCTTCTGGCTAGCTACAAGGACAATCTTGCTAACTACCAATCTCTCAAGACGACCATGCTCACCAAGATGTTTCCCAAAGCTGGACAGACTGTTCCTGAGATTCGTTTAGATGGATTTGAAGGAGAGTGGGAAAAGTCTAAATTAAAAGATGTCGCTCATCGTGTACAGGGTAATGATGGAAGAATGGATTTACCAACTTTAACAATTTCTGCATCTGGCGGTTGGATGAATCAAATTGATCGATTTTCTGCTAATATTGCTGGAAAAGAACAAAAGAATTATACCCTTTTAAAAAAAGGGGAACTATCATATAACCATGGTAATTCAAAACTAGCAAAATATGGAGTTGTTTTTGAACTACAGGAATATGAAGAAGCACTCGTTCCAAAGGTTTATCATAGTTTTAGAGTTAATCAACTAGCTGATGCTAAATTTATTGAAATTATGTTTTCAACAAAAATCCCAGATCGGGAACTAGGAAAACTCGTTTCATCAGGGGCGAGAATGGATGGATTGTTAAATATTAGTTTTGATGATTTTATGAATATTGCAATTATTATTCCAACAGTTGCTGAACAACAAGCCATCGGTTCCTACTTCTCAAACATCGATAACCTCATTGCTTCTCACCAAGAAAAAATTTCTCAGTTAGAAGCACTCAAAAAGAAACTCTTACAAGATATGTTTATCTAACCTTCAAAAATTCCCCTTATCAGCAACCATAAGCACAGCATTTTTCGAATAGTATAAGTGGATCCCTTTGATTCATTCAAAGGGTGCTCCTTAGTATTTAATAACTTAAAAGTATTTACTTTTAATAACT
>OGJT01000361.1_pt1:2500-5000 | contig 25533 bp, 12 predicted proteins | sample 1572331 | NCBI WGS metagenome assembly OGJT01 (sample SAMEA2582094, study PRJEB24529) | metagenome | biome: Human gut stool | place: China | collected 2011
TACGCCTACAGAGCAGTGGCTCTCTTGTTTTGCACTATTCCGTCTGTCTTCTTTCTTTGGGAGCGCACAGTCTTATCTCATCTTATCAGGAGTGTTTAAACTAAAGTAAAGGAGGCTGACCAGGAACCTATCGCGCTGGGTCACCACTCCTTTAAGAGTAGCCCACAACCCATGATATGGTATATGGTCGGTCTCCAGCTAAGGCGCATTCTCCACATTCAAGGTAATCCCTAATTTAAAAAAGTCATCCCTTTAAGCCTTTTGTGGACTGACTTTGGAAGCAGACCTTTTCTCGGCTAGCTATTTTCGGTATTTTAAAAACATGGCTAAAGGATAAGGTATTTGGAAAAGTCTTTTGAAAGACTATCCTTTCAATGTTGGTAGGTCGGCACTCAACTAAAGGATTTGGGGCTGACGAAGACAAAGACGTATTGCTATTCGGGATTGATTATTACCACAGCACAGCAGACGTTGAAATGACTAAACCATGCCATGCCAGTGGGCCTATATTTCTTTTCAAGAATAAGAAGGGGACAGAACCACGCCTTATGACGAAAGGGGAGAGTGAAACCTATAACGATACCACTCCGAGAACGATACACCCTGGACATAAAGCTGGCAAGAGTGATACAAAAGAGATATTTCCCTACTGGACTCCAATCCAATACTCTATTTTGAAGAGACCAAAAAAAGAAAAGAGAAGAATGCGACCATCCAGTTTCTTCAATGAACCCCACCCTGGGTCTTTCTTTCGTAGTGTAGTTGGTTCTCCCGTGGTAAGCTCTCTTACTACTGGCTTGGCAAGGCGCTGGCCTTCTATTAAAGATGGTAAGCCCCACCCCTAAGCCCGTCACTCACTGAAACCCGGGAATCCTCCCTCTTTAGGAGTCTGAAGTCCTCTCTCGCCAGTTTCGGTCAATTGAAGATGACTGAACTTGCTTTGCCTATGCTTCAGCGTCCTTGCCTTTCCTATTCTTTTCTCTGATTATTTTTCTGGTGTCTGAAAGACAACAAAAGGAGGGTAGGAAGAATCTCCTAATTTAGGCCTCTTCCTCTTCCTCTTCTTTAATGGATGGGAACACATCGAATGAAAAGGATGTCGAATGAGTTGAAAGATGGCAAAAACCCGACTGCCTTGTGAGCAATTCAATCTTCACTTTATTGGCTCCATCACCGGAACCAGCAGCAGCTTCTCTAGTCCGATTCCGTTCCACAGGGATGCCCAGACAATGATGATGGCCCGTTCTTCTTCTCAGAGACTACTTGAACTGCCCGATTGACCGATGGCTCTTTAATGGCGGATTTGCCTGACCTTCTTTCTTTCTTCAGAGGAAACTAAAGGTTCGAAGACGAAGAGAAGACTGGAAAGCCGGAGTCAGCCAACCGTGGTGAAAAGGCGGCAAGCACAGATGAGAGGGACATCACTGAAGAGCTTAACTGACGATCCCTTTTTGTGATGGTAGCTTCTGCTCCCCCTTTATTAGTACTAGATCGGACTGCCCTATAGTACCCAAGCCTTTGCTAACTTTGCCTGTAAGGCATTCCGTCCATAGCGCTTACCGGGCCAAAGCATTTAGAAATCGCCCGTCGATTGAGAGGTGGAATCAAAAGCACAATGGGAAGTGGGAGATAGGCTTGGAGCTTAGAAGCCAGGATTGGGAGCTGCGCCGCTTCAAGAGGAAACCCGTGAAAAGTTTCACCTCCGCGTACCAGGCTGAATCCGATCCAAAAGAGAAAGAGCCCCTTTCCCCGTAAGGGCCAAGTGAGAAATTCTCTGATTCTGACTGAGATCTTTGTCCTACTTCTCACCCGGCTATTCCCTAGCTGCTGAAAAAAATAGTTGACTTGACCGGAATCACAAGTTTTCAATGATACCGACAATTGGGAATCAGGGCTTGACTCTCCTGGCAAACGGATCCCCGAAACTAAGCAGCATACTTCGCCTTTAACACCTTTTTAGTCCAGTCCTGCTGCTTGCCCTTAGTTGTAAGGGGTACGAATAAGGGGGGCACTCAGTCTCAAGCGAAAGAGAAAGCTACGCCTCCAATCCCTCATTAGGAATTTTTGCTACCCACTGCTACTGTTTATGCTGGCACTGATGCTACCATTGGTGCCTCTGCTTCCCGTGCTTCTTCAACACAGATAAAGGCGGATTGCTTGAGTTGTTAGCCCTTGTTAGGAATCAAACTCCCGAGGGACCAATGAATGACTGGTTTGCCTTATTTTCTTTCTGGGGAATGCTTGACTCTAACATCGGGTTATGGCGAGTCCTATCTCAATCTTTTCCTCACAAGGCCTATATAAATCTCTCGGTACCGGTCCCGGCTTTGGCTAAAGCGAATGCTTCTCTTTCCAACCAATGGCTTTCAACTTCTTCCCGTCGGAATCTCCACTCAGTATAAAAGTGCTTATTCGGCCGGCTTTCCACCTTTCTATTCACGAATCCCTTCCACAAGAAAATCCGAATGAGCGAAGAAAATGTTGAATTGAATCGGGCCAG
>OGJT01000365.1_pt1 | contig 25404 bp, 21 predicted proteins | sample 1572331 | NCBI WGS metagenome assembly OGJT01 (sample SAMEA2582094, study PRJEB24529) | metagenome | biome: Human gut stool | place: China | collected 2011
GCAAAAACAATCAACTGTAAATGGGAACTGGTGGGACTGGTTTGGTCGTCATTAAGAAGAAAGTTCCTGTAATTCTATAGAGAATAATTTAAGTAAAGGATTTAGCTCAGTATAATACAGAAGTAAATCTGGTGATCTTTTTGATAAGGAGTTACAATAATATGGCATAAACAATTATATCGAATTTGGGTAGAAGTATAATCGTAAAGTTTGTTATGAGGAAATACATTGTTCGAATGAAACGATGTATAGAGGCAATCGTGTGTGGTTTGATTGAAGTCACTTGCGATTGTCTTTTTCGTTTCTCATAGAAGTCTGCGATATAACAAGGATTGGTGTGGCTAGCTGAAGCGATTTTATGAATGCACTTCAAGAGAATCTTTCTGGCATATGGATTTCCACGTCTGGTGATATGTTCCTTGGCGAGAAAGTTCCCAGATTCATAGTGTCTCAGGTCAATGCCAATATAAGCGTTGATTTGATTGGTAGTCTGAAAGCGACGAATTTCACCAAGGTCGCCAATAATACTTGTCGCTGTGGTTTCGGCTATTCCAGGAATAGAGAGAAGAAACTTGTATTCTGGCAAAGATTGAGTCAATATTACCATCTCCACTAAAACACCTTGTCTGTGTTCAGAAAGCCTAAGTAACTCCCTGCATAGTATTTGACCTCTTCCATCACTGGAGAGGTTTTCTTGACCGCACAATAAGACTGATTAGCTAGTTTTGCTTATCTACTAAGTAAGTCACACGTTTTTCAGAGATTCGTTTTGCCGTAGACTGACGGATGATAGCTGTTAATGTGGCGTCATCTGACTTCAGTACAAAACCATTACATGGAAAAGTCATGATCAAGTTCCAATATTGTTCCCCAGTTGGTGCCAACAAGATGTTTTGCAATTCAGGAAAAGTGACCTGTAAAACCTTGTGCAGACGGTTTTAGCGTAGACAATATCCTCAGTAAGATTCTGATAGAAACGGCTGAGGTCGTGTAATTCTAGATAAAGCGCCTCTTGGACATAGCTTGGTTTACGATTGAGGATGAACTGAAACGTGACCAGTTTTTCGGCGTCAATCTTATCGGTTTTAGTTTTACCTTTATTCGTTTGTTGTTGTAATAATCAAGATAGTACACAATAACTTGTTCCAATTGGTTAAGCGACTTAGACGTCTTCTCATAACTATAAAACATCTCAGACTTAAGGATGTCAAAGAAGAATTCCATCATGGCGTTATCTGGACTATTCCTATACGTGACATAGATGGTTGGATCCCTTTATCTTCTATAAAATGATGATAGAAATCATGTTGATATTGCCAACCCTGGTCACATAATTAATAATTTCACTGTTGAAATCATCTAAAACTGGTGATAAATAAAGATTTTGACTGCTTACTGGAATGGCAAATTCTGTCGCATCTGTGTAGCACTTTTCCATTGGTTCAGATGCTTCATACTGGTGTTGAATAAGGTTACTTGCTTTCTTAACCACCTCTCCTTGATATGAAGAATACTTCCGTTTACGACGAATTCGAGCTGTTAAACCAAGTACTTTCATAAGACGTTGCACCTTCGTATGGATCACTACGAAGCCACGATTCCTCAATTCGAGAGTCATTCGACGATAACCATAATTTCCCATGTATTCACAATAAATAACTTGAATATCAGCTTTTATATCATAATTTTTAACCCTTTTATCTGGCCGTCTTAAGTGCTAATTATAGGTTAAACGAGAAAGCTTAATAATATTTAGAAGAAAGTTTAAAGAAAATACTGTTTCCAATCCTCGGACGGTTATCGTTTTTTATCTTCTCTCAATCGGAGTAATCTCGATTTTTTTAGAACGGTATTCTCCGCTTTCAATTACTCATTTTCTACTTAAAGTCACTCTATTTCGGTCATCTCTTCTAACTTTTTCTTTGGCTACATCCCATTTTAGGTAACTTCCCCCTTGTTTTTTCAACAATAGTATATTCATTTTCTTGTATTATGCGATTCAAGGGCTAAGTATTCTATTACTTGGAGGAGCATAATCAAGAGCACTCCTTATTTATGAAAAAACTTCAAGCAGAACTTTATTCTCATAAGTCAATTTTATAATAACAACACTCCCAAAGTTAGATTCTCTTCGGTTTAACTTTTGGGGAGTTGTTCAAAAAACTATATCATTTTTGGTGCTTATATCATCAGTTTCGGTATTATTTTGCTTTGTTCGAGGAAAAATGTATATATTTTTTACAGATTGTTACAAGGTTGAAATAAGGAACTGTACGGGAGATATAATGTTAAGTGTCAAGGCGGTAATCAAAACAAATGATTTTGAACACTACAGAATAACTACTAAGGAGGAATACAATGAATAAACTTGATAATAAACAACAACAGGTACTTGAAGAAATTTCACAATTGGATTTGTCTATCTTGGATTTGGATGAGACTGATCTCGTTTCATCAGCGGCAGCAAGTAGTGGAAGTAGCTCATGTAAAGTATGTAGCACATGTGGCTCATCATCATGTTGTGCGTAACAAGATTCGTAAGAGAGTTTAACAACAGTAACTAAACTCTCATATGGTTAATTTTAGTAAGGAGAGTTCTTTTGAAAAAGGTAATTGTTTTTTTTGATGATAGTAGGACATTAGAAGCTAATCACAAATTGTATTTTGATTATATTGGTAATGAAAGTGGTATTTACTTGTATGCGAAGAGTAGTAAAAATATGAAACTGGTCTTTTTGATATCTCCAGAAAGAACAGTCAGAGATATTGAGGAAACTTTTTATGGGTATATTAGAGTTGAAGAAGGTATTTTTGAAGTAGACAAAGATTTTCCGATTTTTACCAACGCGGATAAAGCTCAGGAAGTAATATTAAAGATGTCAAGTACTATCCATCGTTTGGTAAAGAAAGCTCGATATTGGGAGAAAACGGTTGATGAACAAAATATATTTATTGAACGTTTATTACTGACAGTTACGAAACAGCATAAGGATGGCATTTCTCATGGGTACTTGTCATATTATTCAAATTATGTCTATTACTTAAGTCAGGTGAAATCAGTTGCCAACAAAGAACAATATAAAACTATTGAAAGGAAAATTAAAGTCTTATCCCCTAGAGAGTCTGAAGAAATTTCATCTGAATTAATAGTATTTGAAGAATTATCAAGTGTTTTACAAGAACTCTCAAGAAGTATGTTAAATAACCTAGATATTATTAGTCAAGGTGTATTGCCGTCACCAAATAATTTTTTCGATAATAGTCTTGTAAAAATAGATTATTCTGATTTCCATAAAGAGGTTTTTAGTAATGAGATATTGATTAAGAGATATATGAGAAAATCGTTTATCGTATATCGTGTATTGATGGTTATTTTATTCAGTTTATTGCCTACACTGAGCATAGATTTAAACAGACGAAATCACATTTTATATCTTTTGGTATCTCATGTTGAATTTTATTATGATACTGATTGGCGGAAGCAAATTAATGAAAGTTTAGAATTGGAGAAAGAATATGTTGTTGAAAAATACTAAAGAAGGTTTGTTAGTTCTAGATAAGCAAAAATTGGTATCAATACGTAGTAGTGAGTATGACTTTATTGAAAATAATAAAATCATTGCTATTCATAACGATCCTAAAAAAACATTTTTAAAAGTTGAAACTATCTCTGCTGAGAATATTGATAACCTAAGGAATGACTATACCTATTTGGAAAAGAAAGAACTTATTGAAAAGTTAGAACTAAATTTGGGATCATTGTTGAGTTATGAAAATATTACCAATATTGAACGAAAACAGTTTCCAATGTTTAATATTTTATTTGGGGATACCCTCTTAGCAGGTTATGATTTGCAAAACATTTATATCGACTATTTTGTACGTTTGCTTTTGCAGGATAAAGTTTATGATGTAATGATTGATAAACAAGATCGTTCATACTTTTTAAATAATTCACCTGTTATTTCTGAATATAATGAGCGAACTAAGTATTTTCTAGATAAAACAACGAAGTCAGATTTTGATACAACGTTAACTATGGTGAGTAGTAATAACGATTTAATTGAAATTGAAGGAATTCCTAAAAATCAATCCTATCAAATTAAATCTATTACTTTATTTGATAAATTTCATGTGTATGTTATTACAGATTAAAAGAAGGGATAAAAATGAGAAAGTTACTTTATAAAAATACTATTAATTGGGAAGAAGTTTCAGCATATGTATCAAGAGATGATGTAATTGTTGGAATTCCTGATGGGTTCCTTGGATTTAAAAAAACAGATAATTTCAAAGAAAAATTGGAATATCTTATCGGGGCATTTGATAACTTATCATCTATTCATTGGATTAAGTTCTTTTATAATGCTGAATTTGATGAAAAGGATATTGTTAATCTCGAGCAAGAAGTTCACGGGTTTTCAAAAGATATTGTTTTGCTTTCCGCTCAGGGAAAAGAATTAGATGCTCTCAATTTCTTGGAAAAAGAATTTACAGATAGCAAGGATAATGTAGATTTTAATTCAATTCTTTCAGATTCACACTACAAATTAGATTCCTTCCCTGATTACAGAGTTAGACCAGTTTCGGAAATTGGTATTTCGGCAGAAAACTATTTATCACGACACACATTAGGAAGATACCATTTGGACCCTGCTGCCGCACCATTTACTGGGGTAGCATTTGAATATAAGACTCCCAGCTACAATCAATTTAATTATGGGTATGGTCGTGCATTTGATTTCAAGACAGCTAAGAGTATTGCAAGTCTTGAAGGTGTAGAACGATTCGCTTCAGAATTTTATGCGTTTGACTATAAAGATGAAGTTAAAGAAGGTTCTTATAATGAAGTAACTAAAAGTTATTCTGTACTACCATTTGAAGAATTAACCCTTGAAGAAAACTCTAAACTAGATACTGACACCAATTTATATTGGATTCCTGGAACTAGTATTAGAGATGGGCAAACACTCCTAGTACCCGAAGATCTTGTGTACTATGGAAATCATCCGAGTCGACCTGGGTATATTCGTAAAATGCATGATAGTTCAAATGGCGTAGCACTGGGATCAAATTATTCTGAAGCCATGATTAGTTCATTGCTAGAATTGATTGAACGACATAGTTTCCTTATGACCTGGTATGGTAAAGTTCCAGGAAGGAAGTTATTAGATTATGAATTTCTGTTAGGTGAGAAAGAAACCAATATTCTGAATAAGGTTGAAGCAACGGGAGCTGAAATTCAATTGTTTGAGATTTCGACCTTTAAAGATGTATATGTTGTATGGGGACTAGTTAAAAATAACTCTAAAGATTCTACTGTAGCAACATATACATCTGCAGGGGCTGGTTTTACTGTAGAAGAAGCGGCTCGTGCTGCATTAATGGAAGTGGCTGTGGGTTATCTTGTTCAAAAGAACTATCATGCAGAATACCCAGAATTACCTGAAAAAGTTGAGACATTGGATGATCACATCGAGTATTACGCAAATCCTGATAATTGGAATGAATTTGATTTTACAGAAAAGTTTGAGGAATTTGATTATGACAAAGCTGGTAAGAGTGTATTTGAAAATGTAAATTATCAAGAGGATATTCTAAGACATTTGATTAATGAAACGTTGGCAGATTATGAGAGAATTATTTTTGTAAATCAAACCTCAAAAGAGCTGAAAAATGCTGGTTTATTTGTTGTTAAATCAATCATACCAGATTTTCTACCAATGACTTTTGGAGAGGGAAATCTAAGAATTAGTGTCGAGAACATTAATAAATCACGTAAGCTATTGGGATTGGATGAAATTCAGAGCTTTATGCCTATACCTCATCCTTTCCCATAAAGAGGGAGAAAATATGGAAAATGAATGGACTGCCTATCATGTGTTTATCTGGGACTATAGTGTATTAGATGATTTTATTAATAACTTGTATGAGAAGTTATCACCATCTCAACAAAATAACATTTTCTTTATAAGATATTGGGAAGGAAGTCCTCATGTTAGGATTAGATTTAGAAATATTGAAAAAGAATTAGTTAAGCGGGCGGTAAACTCTTCGTTAAAATACCTTGATCGTAAGTATCCTTACTTAAGAGATGTTGTTTTAGATAAGTGGGAGTTTTATAGTCAAACTTATACTGATGGAGAAGAGTTTGAGATTGACAAATTGCCGTGGTTTGAAAATTTTTCGGTAAAAGAAATTCCATATTCTAGAGAAGTAGAACGATATGGTGGAATTGAAGGGATGAAATTTTCAGAAGAACTTTTTGTAAAGTCATCGATGATTGTGGATAAAATATTAAAAATAAAACCTAATAATATTCAAAAGACCATTCTATTTTTTGGTATAGTATCTTTCATTGTAAGTACTGTTTTTGATGATCTCAGAGATAAAAAAGACTTCTTTATTATGTCTTCTGGTTTCTGGGAAATGCAAGGACTTACTCCCTCATTTAGTAATGAAAAATCTTCAAAAATCTTTGAATTATCCAAATATACCAAACAAAATGAATTATTTGAAAAAATGTCAATTGATTTAAAAGAACTTTATCGTGTAATAAAAAAGAGGGACAGGAGATATGGGATTAGTGTGGTAAATTCTCATATACATATGTTTGCAAATCGTTTTGGGGTTCCTATTAATACAGAATTGGCTTGTTATCGTTTTTTTAGAGAATATTTAGGAGAACAAAATCATGTTGTTAGATAATAGATATTTTAAAAATAATAAAAAGAACTACGACTACTTAGTAAAGGAGAATCTTCGAGATGCTCAGAACTTTAATGGTTGGTTGGTGAACTTTGCACCAACAGGAAATCTTAATTTGAAATTTGAAACAAAATTAGTAGATGAAGAGAAATTAAATTATAAAGATTTTTGGAATTATGATTTCTCTAAGATTTTAAAAAATGATAGTTTGACAGAATGTTTGCAACTAAGATGTTCTACACCAGTAAATCTCTTAAGAAATACTTGGACGGAAGCAGAGATTTTCTATCTACTTAATCAAGCAATTTGTGATGGGAATAGAAGAAAAATCTATAAAGATGAATATATTCCTCTGCGTAACTATCCTTCAGGAGGAGCTCAATATCCGATAAAACTATATTTAGTAAGTAATAAAAATATTGGTTTTTTTAAGAAGAATTGTTCGTATGAAGTTCATGCTGATTTAGGAATAGTTACAGAAGTTGAAAATACAAACTTTAATTTCAAAGATATCTTTGCTATTTCCCATTTTAATAAAGAAATTAGCCAAGAAACTGAGGAACTTGCTTTTGCTATTGTTATGGTTATGAATCTAAAGCATAGTTTTAAGAAGTATAAGTACTATTCGCGACAATTAGCGGTTATCGAATCAGGACATATTGCACAGAACTTACAATTAGTGTCAACTAGCATTGGAAAAACATCTTTACCAAATGGTGGAATTCTATCCGACTATACAAAAAATTCAATTGGACTAAGTGATAGTAAAGATGATGTAGTGATTTACGGGGTAGCGTTTTGATGGAAATAAAAAATATTAATCCTTTTTATAGTGTTGATGTTAAATCAGATGGAACTTTGAATGTATTCTATAAGTTAAGAGGTAAAACGATTTTCAAAGGGCATTTAAATAGTACCCCTTTGAATGAAAAACAAATTAACAAAATTATCAAGAAAATCAGTGAAATACTAAATCACAAGATTTATGTTAATGATGATAATGAGGCTGACTTCTTACATAGTCTTTATAATTATGTTGATTTGTTGGATGAAGAATTAAAATTAACTACAGATTACGGAGAGCATTTAAAAGCTTGGTTGTACAATACTTCTTTAGATGAAGTAAGGATTTTGAAAGATAATAAAGTAAGAGTTAAACATTTGCTGAAGTCAGATTCGACAGTTGCAAAAAAAGAAGCAATTGTTGTAATTGATGGTGAAGAAGTGGTTAGTGTACATGATCTTATGGAGCAATTTAGTGATTATCAATTTTTATATTTCGTGAACGAAAAGAAAGATTCAATCACTGTAGGGCCGTTTATCAATAATACCCATATGTTTGTGGATAACTTATCAGAGATCCTTAAAGAAGTAGAGGTCGAAACAATATTTTTAGATGAACAATCATTAAATAAGTCTCTATTTCGTAAAAAGTTAATTATGGGTATGATTATTGAAAGAAGTAGTGATTTTCTTTTATCTCAAACCCCTCTACACAATCGACAAGTAAAAATAATTGAAAGAGGTCGAATTATTTTAGGGAGAGAACTTGCATTAATTTAAGTATTAGGAGAGACAATGAATATTATAGAGTATGGCCAAGAAATTTATAGTATACTCCATTCTACACCTGAAGTTTCAGGAAAAGAATTTGAGACTGCAAGTAATATAAAAAAGATAGTTGAAAGTTTTTGGGAAGGCAGTTTAATTTATGAGGGGAGTGAAGGATTAGTTTATGCTTGGGGTAACCCTGGAGAACGCTTTGATTTAGGTTTTCGTGCAGAATTGGACGCTTTATCAATGCCTTCAGGAGAAGTTAGTCATGCATGTGGTCATGACTTGCATATGTCTGCGTTGATTGAACTGATGAGATATATTGTTCTCACTAACATACAAAAGCAGATTTTATTTGTTTTTCAGAGTGCAGAGGAACGGGGGAATGGAGCTTATAAGCTAACACAGATACTAAAAAACAATAATATTCTAGTAGACAGAATGATTAGTATTCATAATGCACCAGAACTTAATACTAATTCGTTTGCGGTTAGTGAAGGTCGTATCTTAGCGAATAACTATACTAACCAACTGAAATTTTCATTTTTAGAAAGTGAAAGGTATACTCGAGGTATGAACTTATCCTCTTGGATTCATGTATTAGATATGATTGAGAAGGAGCAAGAAAAGTACCCTGATGTTAATTTCTCAATTGGGGAATTCCAGACTAATGGAACCTCGGGTGTCCAAGCCGAACATTTGAAAATGACCTTATCTCTGCGTTCCCATTTACAAAGTTTGGATAAATTAAAAGCTATCTTCAACAATCTTGTAGAAAAATTAAGTAATCAAGAAGGAGTTAAAATTTGTTCAATGAACATAAATGAACATTGGCAAATTATTAATGACAAGCATTTATATAATATTCTAAAGTCTTATCCGTATCTTACGTTCTATGAAATCCCTTCAGGGTTTACTTCTGATGATTTCTGTTATTATGAAAAGATTTCAGATGCCATTCTATATTTATTTGTTGGAAGCAATAATGATTATACCCCTTATCATGGGACTCATACTCATAAATACAAACCAGATTTGGATTTTTTAAGAAGTTCTCTAAGAATTTATAAGTATATTTTGGAGGTGGCATAGTGGTTCATATTTTTTATAGAAAAAACAAACATAGTATTTCAAAATTTTTATCGTATTTCACAAATGATTTATTAGATCAGTTAGTTAAAAGTAGTTTAGAGTTATCAGTTGATATTGAAGAAATTTCTCAGGATATTCTTGATGAAATAGACTCTCTGATAAATTCTGATTCAAATAACTTGAATTATAAGTTTTATTTATCAAATAAGAGAAAAATAAAAAAAGAGAAACTTCTGACAAATATTATTGATGATCACTTAGGAGATAAATTTAAAAAATACAATGAACTAATAATTCTCCGAGATAAAATTGAAGAACGTATCAAAACAGAATTGGAAAGCAACTTTGAGAATCATAAACAGGCACTAAGGAACTTTTTTACAGAGGAGGATCTCTTACTTTTTAGGAATAATTTTTTGAAAAAGAAACTTCAGAACCCTGATAATAATTTAAAAAAGAAAGACCGTTTATCACTTTATAAATATGCTTCACAGTTGTGTTTGAAAACAGGTGGTGTAGGTACTGTTAGCAGTGTCGGAGCAATGAAACTTCAAGATGGTGAAGCAAAGCATCTCCAACCAAAGCAATCATATGTGATAAGTCCACATAGCTATATTCAAAATCGAATGGTTATGTCGTTAATTCTATTGAACATTGAATCCTATCAGGATCTTTACTATGTGAATACAAACTATGTTAGGGAATCAGATTATATTATTTTTAAAACCCTCATTGACGATCCAAATAGTAATATTTTTTCAGGTCAGGAGAGAGAAATACGTCTTAAATTAGCGACTAATATTGAGTGGCTGATTAATCAGAAGAGTGTCACTTATAAGGATATGCTTGAATATTTCAGTATATCAGAAATAAAACAACTACTGAGGTTTGGTGTTTTGCTAGTAGAACAGTCCAAACCAGGAGATATATTTTCTTGGAAAGATAGGTTCATTGATCTGCAACCAGATATTACCGATGAACTAAATAGCATTTACAAAGATTTGAATCTAATCAATCAGAATTTTACTTCTGAATTATTTGATAGTTTAACAGTTAAAATTCAAGAATTTTGTACAAGACTACAGGTTAATACTTTGGATTTTCCAGTCCTTACCATCGATACTTATTGTCAGGATTCTACTTTTTCAAACTCGGAAATAAGGTTGTTGGAACGTTTTAGTTCGGTTAGAAATGAATTAAGCCAGTTTTATTCGATTTTTGATGCTTCAAAGAAAGTAGAAGAACTAGCATATATGTTCGTCAAACAAAATTATGCTACCTCTGTTACTTTTGATAACTTTGTAGATTTAGATAATTTCTTTAGAGATATGTCAGAATTCATTTTTTCTCAAATTAATTTAGGAGCCCTTAGATCGGGATTTTTTGAAGGTGAAGATTTCCCAATTATTCAATCCATTATTGATTATATTTCGAAAGAAAACACACAAACAGTTATCCTAAAAGATAGTAATTTGAAGAAAATTTTTAATATTGCTGAAAAATATAAGTATAATTTACAACATTCCTATGCTTTCTTTTTACAAGCAGGTAAATCTAGATTATATTTAAATCACGTATATAAAGGATATGGAATTTTCAATAATCGTTATAGAGATAGTTTTAAAGAGGATGATTTTGAAACTCAGTATGGCTTTGAAAATGTGTTTGATATTCCGTACTATTTTGGATTTAATGCAAATAAACGACCAGAAAAACCAAGTTTTGATGTCCTAGGACTCTCTAGCTATGGTAGCGATGCAAATATTACCTATAAGGATATTAGTATTGTAGCTGATGATTCTCATCGAAATTTGAGGTTTCTTGATAAAAATAATAAAACATTTCATTTTTCTTTCCTAGGTAGTATGACTCCTATGGTTCTTCCAAAAACAATTGCAATGTTTAATAGTATATCTTTAACAGGAGGGATGTATTTTGATATCGCTGATCTAGTATTACGTTCAAAAGTAAGAGCGAGTGATAATTTATCAAGATATGAGGCTCCTGAAGTATGTTTTAAGGATTCTCAACTAGTGATTTCACGGAAAAAAATATTATTTAAAACATCTTATTTGAAAGCATTGCTTAAAGATAAATCAAAGTATGAGAAGAATGTATTATTATTAAATAAGTTATTTGGGCATGCCCAAATATATATCAGAGAGTTTTCGGTAGATAGTAATTTCAAAAATAAGTTTTTAAAACCTATTTTTATTAATCTAAACAGTATCTTAGGTCTTGAAAATTTTATTGCATATATTGACGATATTGAATGGGTTACAATTGAGGAAGCTCAGCCGGAGCTTTCTGGTGGGAATCTGATAGAGTACATCGTAGAGTCAGAAAATACTGTTAATGATAAATTAAGTACCGTTCTTGACAAGAACTCCTATTGTGTAGCAGTCTGACATATAATGAGTTCGTAAACAAAATTAATAAATGGAGGCCCATATGTTTAAAGTAGAAGAGGTTAAGAAGTCCTTTAAAAATAAAGAAGTTTTAAAAGGTGTTTCTTTTTCTATCGGTGAGGGTGATAAAGTCGCCTTACTTGGAAATAATGGTGCAGGAAAGAGCACATTATTGAAAATTATTGCAGGACAGTTGGCTGCGAACTCAGGTAAAATCAGTACTTCTCTAAATTACCAAACGGAAATCGGTATGATGCCGCAAGGTGATATCTTAATAGATGATTTGACGGTTTCTGATTTAGTTTATCTAAAAAGTAAGATGAACCAAATTGATAGTATTAATGTTGATGAATTCTTGGATATGGTGGAATTACGAGATTTTAAAAACCATTATGTTTCAGGACTATCAGGTGGTCAAAAGAGACGACTTTCGTTATTGCTAACTATCTTAAATTCTCCTAAGCTGATTTTTTTAGATGAACCGACAACGGGAATGGATTTAGAATCTGTTGATAATTTTTGGAAACTTTTGGAGAAACAAAATTTTACTTCAGTTGTTGTAACACATGATTTTAATCAGATTGACCACTTTTTTACAAAAGTGTTGATTTTGAAAAATGGTCGTATTGCTGCTCATGAATCAGTTGAAGAAATTCATAAAGCTGGTAAGACAATTGAACAGTTTTATCGCGAGAAAGTATAAATGGAGAAATAATGATGATTAATATGATTCAACTTAAACAAGTATTGAGAAATAAACGATTCTTGTTATTTACGATTTTTATCCCTGTAACATGGTACATTTTCTTATACAACATTCAACAGGGAATTGTTCCTAATATTATGCTCGGCATTGCAGTATTTATCGGTATTATTGGTAATAGTCTAGCAACGTTTAGTAAACGAATTTCCTCAAATATTGGTTTTTACTCTTTTGAATCAAAGTTCACAAAATATAGTGTAAAAAAGTACCTCTTAGATCAGACATTTGTTCAAATCGTTCTTAATAGTCTTATTTTTATAGTTGTGCTTGGTATAGCAGTAGCATTTTTTAAATTTCCTATCACCGGAAATTTAGCTATTCAGTTTTTGTTGCTAACTATGATGGGAATTTATTTTAGTATCATTGGCTTTGTCTTAGGTGTAAGATTAGATTCACAAATCCTTGATACTGTGAGCTTTCCGATTATTATTTTAGCATCAATGACAATTATTCCTTTTGCTACCCTAGGAGCAAAAGAAGGATTTATCGGACTTGTAAGTAAACTACAAATGATTTTTCCGGGATATTATTATACAAATATTATCAATTCAATTTCATCAGGAAAGGAAATCAATCTAACAGATTTTATTTTATTTGTAACAGTATTTATTTTGAATATTCTTCCATTATATTTCTTAGTTCCAAAGGTAAAATTTGTAAAAGCAAAATAATTATTGATAAACTAATATAAGATTATTCTCAGGCTTAAGATAAAGTCCCTTGAAGTTTACTTCAAGGGACTTTTCCTGTCAATCGAAAACCATTAGCATTGTTAGTCATTCTAAAAAGTTTTAGCATGTATAAAAAGTACTTGTTAAAATTTTATCTTAGATAAGATTTCTCAATCACTAGCTAATATACTAAAGTTAATTCGCTTATGAGACGAGATAATAATAGTTTAGTACATATCACATGGGATTGTAAATATCATATTGTGTTCGCATCAAAGTATCGATGTCAAATAATCTATAGAAAATGAAAGGTAAGTATAGGTTAAATCTTGAGTTTAATGTCTGAAAGAAAGCATGTGGAAATACATGAGGTAGTAGATTGTCCAGTTAATATTCATGTGCTACCCCAAACTTGTAATTCCTTATTAATGTAGTACTTAAAGGGTAAGAGTAGGTTAATGATATTCCAGCGTCTTGCTAATTTAAAGTATACACATGGGAATATCAAACGTTGGTGTAGATGACTTTATATTGATATAGTAGATTGCTTTTAGAAGTGAATTGAGGAATATAATTCGTAACGAATTGTAAGAGACGTGACAACAAATCGGCTTAGTCTTTTTTAGAAGTATGATCTGATTATAGGTGAAAATTAAAAGCAATATTAGTGAGAACTACTAGACGAGCTGGCTAGCGAAGGTAGTGTGGAAGGGAAACGATTTGGTAGGCTTTCAGTCGTTCGGTAGGTTTGGACTTTATCAACTTTAAGAAGCGTGTTTTCATCACCCACTACCGTTGACAAACATACTAAGATTAGTAGTGAAGAAATCTCCGACGGGAGAGAGTACTCACTACTTTTTCTTTATGTTAAAGTAGTGGTGTCTTGTAAAGTCGTAGGGCTCTATGGCACTAGACGTCGCTTGACAACCTGGCAAGACACCTTGTTTTAGGTGGAGTTTGATCAAAGTATCTGGGACGCTAAACGTCGCGTATTGAAAATAAAATCACTAAAACATGGAATTATTCAAGACAAAAGTGGTAATGTCATGCGTGCAGTATTTGGAATTGATGTAAGTAAAACAAGTTCTGAGGTAGCAATTTTAGTCAACGGTGAGAAGGTTCATGGCTACACCATACTCAATGATGCCATTGGGTTCAATCGCCTGTTGGGTGACTTGAAAACTGTTCATAACCCCGAGATTATATTTGAGGCTACAGGCGTCTATTCTCGACGTCTTCAAACCTTTCTTGAGGAATATAGTTACGCTTATACACGGCTAAATCCACTGGAAGCTAAGAAGCAATTGACGGTCTGAAGATCGTAAAACAGATAAAATTGACGCTGAAAAGTTAGCTAAATCTCAGTTTGTGCACAATTGTAAACCAACTTATGTGCAGGAAGAAGTTTATCAACACCTGCGTGATTTAAGCCGTTTCTATCAAAATATGACAGAAGACCTTGTTCGAGCTAAAAACCGTCTACACAAGGTCCTACAAGTCATCTTTCCTCAATTAGAAAATCTCCTATCCACACCAACTGGAGAGCAATATTGGAACTTAGTGATGGCTTTTCCATGCAAAGAGTTTGTATTAAGCCTATCTCTAAGTGACTTGTGTGAGATTATCCGTCAATATACCTCCAAACGCATCACTGAAAAGCGTGTAGCTTATTTAGCCGATAAACTCGTCGAATTGGCTAATAAGTCTTATTGTGCGGTCAAGAAAACCTCTCCCATGATGGAAGAGGTTCGTTACTATGCTCAAGAATTGCTTCGTCTTTCTGAACGCAGACGGGGTGCCTTAAACGACATGGTAGCTCTAGCTCAGCCTTTTTAAGAGTATGACATCTTACGGTCAATTCCTGGCATCGCAGAGACCACAGCGACATCTATCATTGGCGAATTGGGAGATATTCGTCGCTTTCAGACTACCAATCAAATCAATACTTTTATCAGTATTGACCTCAGACACTATGAATCTGGGAACTTTCTCGCCAAGGAACACATCACTAAACGAGGGAAGCTCTATGCCAGAAAAATCTTGTTCAAGTGCATTCACAACATCGCTTCAGCTAGTCATACCAATCCCTGCCATATCACTGACTTTTATGAGAAACGAAAAAGACAATCGACAATAGCTTCAACTAAGCCACATACGATTGCCTCTATACATCGTCCTATTCGAACAATGGATTACCTCATTAGGCATAACAAACTTTACGATTACTCTTTGACCCAAAATCGATAAGGCTGTCTATGCCGTATTATTGTAACACCTTGTTTTAAAAAATACCAGATGAGGTGTTTTTTTTAGCATGCCCATTTATGGATCAGAAAGTGTTAAAAATAAGACAGTAACCTCAGAATAGCTAGTGTCTTATCTCTTTTTTTACTTAAATCCTTGATAGACTTGACACCTGCTGAAAAAGAGCCCAAAAACTGAACTAGATTCATCTAGAACAGTTTGAAGTAGCTATCTTGTACAATAATAATGATATCCTTACCGTATTGTTTATAATTCATTGATTGTCTTATCACCAAAAACACTAGTCCAATCTGATTTAAAATCATGAACCGCCTTATCAATTGGAGCTGAAGCTAGTGCATCATATAGTAATCTTGGTTGAAAAGTTACTGTATGCCCACCAGCTACTAAACTTTGATTAATTTGATTAATATTTTTATAGCTCGCTCCCAAAATTTTACAACTAGATTTTTGAGACTCAATAACATTAACAATTCAAGCAATCAGACTAGATACCTCTATATTCAAATTGTCCATACAATTATGGTAAGGAGCTACATAGCTTGCTCCTGCATCAATTGCCAAGTAGGCCTGAATTTCAGAATAAATAGATGTTGCAGTAATACCGTAGCCTCTTGATGATAATATTTGAATCGCTTTCAATCCCTCTTTTGTAACTGGAACTTTGATATAAATCTTCGAATCAGCCTCTTTTACTAGTCTCAATGCTTCTTCAATCATCTCATCTGCAGTTACACCAACAACTTGAATATGAAGTGAGCAATTCAAACCAATTAGTTCTCGAATCTTTCATAGATGAGGAAAGAACTCTATTTTTCTTTCTTAAGAATAGACGGATTTGTTGTAACTCCTTCTATTGGAAAAATAGTTAAGGCCTGTTTAATTTCATCTAAATTAGTAGTATCTAGCATAAACTATAGTAGCTATCTCCTAACTAAAAATTTGTACACTCGAATGAAGTTTGAGGACTGGAGCGTTCACTGCTGAGACGTGTAAAGTTCCCGGTAAACTTTCTTCTTGCATTCCATCTAAAGTGACAGAAATATGTCCAAGAGCAGAGAGATTCTTTTCAACTAAATTTCCTACAGCTGTAACTGGAAGATCTACCCCATCAATTTTCATAATACTTCCTGGATGAATCGAACCACTTAGCTCATGATTATCCATGGTAAAACAAAACTCTGCCAAATCTGCTGGGGCACCCTCACCAAACAAGATAAACATATTGGCTCCTTCAATCATTGACTCCGCTTCTGGTCCGACTTGAACAATTGTTGCATCAAAAATTTTTTCCATATTTTTCTCTTTCTTAAACCATTGTCTTATAATAAAAGAAATAGATCAGAATGCAAATCCTTCTAGTTACAGAAGGATATTATTTTGAAAAAGTTTTCAGCAATCTGACCTAATAATCTTATTAACTATACATACCAAAGCTCGCCAACCAAGCAACGATTACACGAGGCACACCATTTAAGAAACGTGAATACAAGACAGCTGGCACACCAACTTCTACAGTTTCTGCTTCCGCTTCTGAAAGCCCTAGAGCGACTGGGATGAAATCACATCCATTTTGAGTATTGATTGCAAAGAGGGCAGGTAAAGCCATTTGTGGAGGGATCGTTCCTTTACCAATTTCCACACCAATTAAAGTCCCGATGATTTGTGAGATAACAGCTCCAGGTCCGAGCAGTGGAGACAAGAATGGCAATGAACATATAAAACCAATAATAACTAGACCCCAAACATTACCAGCAAGTGGTACCATGAATTTAGCCAACCAAGTGCCCACACCAGATCCTTGAATAAACCCAATCAAAAGTGATACGAAGGCCATGAATGGGATAATAGTATTAAGCATAGTTTGAATGGCTTCACGCGCTGCCTGGTTAAAAGTCGCTACAACCTTACCGGCTCCCATACCAATACGAGCAATGAAACTTGACTCTGCTCGTTGTTCTGTAATCTTCTTGCTCGTGTCATAAGTTGATTGACTTGCGGAAATTTCTGCTTCTGGTGTTGCAACTGTTGATGACGTTACACCATCAGAAAGACTAATTTGGTCCAACCCAACAGCTGACACATAGATATCCTCTGTAATATATTGAGCAAGCGGACCACTTTTACCCGTTGGAACAATATTAATAGTTGGAATACGTTTTCTTGGATAAATACCACAGCGAAGTGTACCGCCACAGTCCACAATCGCTAAAGCAATTTCTTCATCTGGAATAGATGTTTTGAAACCATTAACTGCTTCCATACCTGTCAATTCAGCGATTTTATCAACAATTTCTGGTTTTTGACCGCCACCTGTGATATAGATAAATTTATGTTTCTCGTCTGTTGGAGTAATACTAAGGGGACCACCGTATCCTCCGCTACCTTTTACAACTGTAATACTTTTGTATGCCATTATTTATACCTCAATTCTCTCTTATACTAGGCAATAGTCTTACTTAACGTAATACCTTGTTGCTTAGATACATATGTTGTCATTAAATCTGTTGCCCAACCACTAATAAAGTTCATGAGCAATCCTACCAAGAGGTATCGAATAGCCAAGTCCATTTGGTTTAAACCTAATTTTTGAATACCTGCTGCAATTCCCGCCCATACAAACAATTCACCCGGATTGATGTGTGGGAACACCCCATTTGAGGTATGACAAAACTGCATTTGAGCTGCTACAAATCCAGGTTTATAAAACTCTGGTAAAAAGCGTCCCATGCTAATTGCCATTGGATTGCCTAGCACAAAAGCAGATATAAATGGAAGTATCATATAGCGGCTTACCGGATTCTTTGTTGAAGCCTGAGCAATACGATTTACGCGTTCTTCTCCCAAGAAAGCAATTAATGCATTCATGGCAACCAATAGCATCAATACAACTGGTACAATACCTGTCATCCAACTAATAAACGTTTCTCCACCTAATTGAAAGAGGTGCATAAACCCTTCTGCAAATTTAGAAATATAATTCATTTTCATTTCTCCTTTTTAATTCATTTTGAAAAGAACATTTTTATTCGAGCTGGTATATGGGATAACTGAGCACCCAAATTAAATAATGGGACAGCTTTAGGTACATCTTTATAATTACCAGCTTCCGTCCGAAGAAATACTTCACGAGCATCTTCAATCGCAATACGCAATAACTTATTTTCCTTGCGAATCATAGGATTATAGTTATCGAAATAATGGATATCTTTACCTACATAGGTAGGCATTGGCTTAAAACGCGCAAGAACTGTTACACCTTGCATTTTGCGTGCATCCAAAACATGCCCTCTACGATCAACTGCAAACATCACAATTGTTCCAGACTGTACCTTTCCAGCCCTACGGCCAATAGCAACGCGTCCCTTCTTACGTAGTTCTGAATAAACCTGATTGAAATTCTTCAACTGCTTCATTCCAAACACTATTTGAAGAATGTAAGCTGTTATTACGATTCCCCCAATAATAAATGCTTGCTCCATTTTTTCCTCCTACTATCAAAGCAATTGTTTTTTATCTATCTTATTTAGACCCAATCTCTCTTCTACCCTTGATTCTGAAACCTGTCGAAACATGTTATCAAAAATCTTATACAATAAATCTTGCTGATGTTCATTTAAATATTTAGGAATCAGTAAAAGTAAAAAATCTTGAACTTCTTCTTTTCTATTCGTCTTTACTCCAGCCATTTGTGGTGCTATTATTAAAGTTAACTGAGTTAAGTCTTCAACAGTTAAGTGTGGAAATGCGTATCCTGTCGCAGCTAGTGTTTTTTCAGAGGATTCCTTCGCTAACAATTGTCTATAACCTTCTTCCGTTAACAGTTTATTGTCCACTAACCTCCGACCTAAACAGTCTAGGTTTTCTTCATAGCCAGATTTAGTGCTTGCTTGAAAAGTGTATACTTGACAAGACAATTGAATCTTGCGTGCTAATACTGTTTTTTCTAAGCGCTCCCTATCTGCCTGATTTTCCTTGGTCACTAATGACAAGGAGAAATAAGGTTGAATTAGTTCTGACCCATATAAAACGTTGTCCGTAAAAATTAAGTCATATTTTTGATTCAACTCTTGATAAGTAGGATGGTTAGTAAAATCAAGAAAATCAACTGACACTGCCGATCCGAAAAACGTTTGTAATTGATTGCTCACTAAATATTCAAAACTAGACCCTGAATTAGCAAGTACTGCCACCCTAGAAATAAGTGGTAACCGTTGTCTAGCTAAGAGTAGTTCCATCCATGCTGCTAATAGTAAAACCTCATGGCGAGAAAAACGAATACCCGTTTTTAAACTCATCCCCTCAAGGAAATGGCTAGCTAATACCGATGAAAAGGCACTCTTAATCAAATCGTCTCGAACACTAATCTCTGTGGCATGCCAATGTAAAACACTTCTATTTATCAAATAAATCATATGACTTTCCAAGAGATTGGCACTTTCTTCAACAGGAATACTGATTCCAAACTCCAAAATTATTTCTTCCAACAACTCTGTAGCCAAACTATGGACTACAGGATTGTTTATCTTAGATTGAATTAATCCAACCTGCATCGGAAGTGTAATGAATATTTTTTCTAAAAACGTCAATTCCCGTTGCCAACAGTATTGAAGGACATCATAGAAGATTCCTGGAAGATCTAACTGTTCCTTGTAGGTAAACCATTCAACACCCTCTTCCTCCAATACTTCTCCTCGCCTTACCCAAGAAATACGCAAGGTAGAGAGAAATACACGCTGAATTGCTAGGGGTAAGTTTTGATTTCTCAGATAAATCTGATAAGTTTCCATAATATCTTCTGGAAGCTCTGGAGGATCATCTAGGTAATCAATTACTTCGTACAAGAAAAGGAGACGTTTATTGAGCTCAGTCCCCATCAAGCGAATACCTACTCCTGTTTTGGACTCTAGCTGCAACTGATATTTCTCTAACAGTAAGCGCATACGCTGTAAATCACGCCCCAAGCTTCGGCGGCTAATTTCTAAGGCTTCGGCAATGTCTTCTGCGGAAACAAAATCTCTAGACTTTAAGAGATAAAAGAAACATAAGGCTTGACGTTTATGAAATGAATTCAAATCTGTTTGTGCCAACAAATCTTGCGATAAGAGCTTTTCTAATTTTTCGGCATCCAACACTTCAAAACTTACAATACCTTCTACTTCTTTCAGGGATAAGATATGATTGTAGCTATATAACAAACTTTCAATCAATAAACGAATCGAACGTTTGGAAAGATTGAGCCTATCACAAAGAGCCCCATAACTAGCACTAGGATGTGATAACAAATATCTCAATAATTCTCGTTTATTTATCTCTAGACTCATCTTACCTCTTTTCTATCCTCGGGTCTTACCTCCCGCCACATTGGTTGTTACACCAGTAATATAACTGGCGCGATCAGAAAGATAATAAGCAACAAGGTCCGCAACTTCAGTTAAGCGTCCGCTTCGTCCGAGAGGAGTTGTGCTTGTACTACTGTATCCTGCTCGTAACTCTTCAACTGTCTTACCACGAGTATAAGCTAGAGCCTCCTCATAGGCTAATGTACGTAAACCTGTTGCTTCCATAATTCCTGGAGCTACACCGACCACTCTTACCTGATGTTTTGCAAGTTCTTTTGCCCAAGAACGTGTTAATGAATATACTGCACCCTTTGTGGCTGCGTAGATGCTTTGTCCTTCACTACCTTCAAGTCCTGCCTCGGAAGCCATATTAACAATGACTCCTGCTTTTTTACCTACTAAAATACGACCTACCTCTTGTGAAACAAAGAACAAACCTTTAATGTTGATACTCATCATCTTATCAAATTTGACTTCATTCAATTCGAAAGGTCCCCCTGCTTTTTTCGAATCAACCAATAGACTAGGTATATTAATACCAGCGTTATTAACTAGACCATCAACTGTGCCAAATTTATCAACAGTTTCTTTAACTGATGCACGTACATTATCCAAGCTTGTTACGTCTGTTTTAACAAACAAATAATTGGAATGCTCCAAGTCTGAGTGAGAGATATCAAAATTGGCTACCTTTGCACCATCTGCTAATAATTCTTCTACCACAGCTCGTCCAATTCCTGAACTTCCGCCAGTAACTACATAAACCTTGCCATTAATATTTAACCAATCTTCCATGGTTGAACCTCCATAATCTTTATATTTGCTTACATTATACTGTAAGCGTTATCGAAGATTAAGGACACTATTTTTCTAGATGTAATGAAATTCGTGTCTATATAAAAGCACATCTAATAAAAGTGTTAAATATCATCAACCTTAAACACCTAATGTTTTTTATTCATTTAAATAGTTGTTAAGAAAAATTGATTTAGATTATCTAATCATAGGTTTTTACTTTACAAATTGAAGATACTTACCTTTAGGACTATACCAGTTTAATTGTTGACATGTACCGAAACTAGTTATATAATGACTTTGTTCAGTTCAATAATAGGACAATGAACTATACCAATTTTGTAGGAAAGGTGTAGTAATTTAAAGGTTGCTACAGGTAATAATTAATGTGTGGAATTGTTGGAGTTGTTGGAAATAACAATGCAGCGGATATCTTAATACAGGGTCTCGAAAAGTTGGAATATCGTGGTTATGACTCAGCAGGTATTTATGTGACTGATGTCCCAGATAAAGGTAGTCTAGTTAAATCAATTGGTCGTATTGCAGATCTTCGTGCTAAAATTAGCTCTGATGTTAAAGGAAAAACTGGTATTGGTCACACACGTTGGGCAACACATGGTCAAGCAACTGAGGATAATGCTCACCCACATACTTCGGAAACAGGGCGCTTCGTTTTAGTTCATAACGGAGTTATTGAAAACTATCTCCAAATTAAAGAAGAATACTTGCAAGGACACAAATTTAAAGGTCAGACAGATACTGAGATTGCAGTTCACTTGATTGGTAAATTCGTTGACGAAGATGGATTATCAGTTCTTGAAGCCTTAAAAAAATCTCTTCATATTATCCAAGGGTCATATGCGTTTGCTCTTGTTGACTCTCAAGCACCAGATACGATTTATGTTGCCAAAAACAAATCTCCACTTTTGATTGGTGTTGGTGAAGGTTACAACATGGTTTGTTCAGATGCCATGGCTATGATTCGTGAAACTAGTCAATTTATGGAAATTCACGATAAAGAGTTGGTTGTTCTGACCAAAGATGCTATCACAGTTACCGATTATGAAGGAAATGCTATTGAACGCGGTACTTATACAGCTGAACTTGATCTTTCTGATATTGGTAAAGGAACTTATCCTTACTATATGTTGAAAGAAATTGATGAGCAACCTACTGTAATGCGTAAATTGATTTCTACCTATGCAGATGATGAAGGAAATATCACTGTTGATCCAGCTATTGTCAAGTCAGTACAAGAAGCAGATCGTATTTACATCTTAGCAGCTGGGACTTCATATAATGCTGGTTTTGCGTCAAAAGCTATGTTTGAAAAATTGACAGATACACCAGTTGAAATAGGTGTTGCATCTGAGTGGGGTTACAACATTCCACTTTTGAGCAAAAAACCAATGTTTGTTTTGCTTAGTCAATCAGGTGAAACAGCAGATAGCCGTCAAGTTTTGGTGAAAGCTAACGAAATGGGAATCCCTAGTTTGACTGTTACCAATGTACCTGGTTCTACGCTTTCTCGTGAAGCAACATATACGATGCTTTTACATGCAGGGCCTGAAATTGCTGTAGCTTCTACAAAAGCTTATACTGCTCAGATTGCGGCTCTAGCTTTCCTTGCGAAAGCTGTTGGTGAAGCAAATGGCAAGAAAGAAGCACTTGAGTTTGATTTAGTGCATGAGTTATCAATTGTTGCTCAGTCAATTGAAGCGACTCTCTCTGAAAAAGATATGATTTCTGAGAAAGTTGAGAACTTGTTGGCTACAACTCGTAATGCTTTCTACATTGGTCGAGGAAATGATTATTATGTAGCTATGGAAGCATCATTGAAGTTGAAAGAAATCTCTTATATTCAATGTGAAGGCTTTGCTGCGGGTGAGTTGAAACACGGTACAATTTCATTGATTGAAGATGGTACTCCAGTTTTAGGATTAATTTCTGCAAGTGAAGTTGTGGCTGCTCATACTCGTGGTAATATTCAGGAAGTTGCTGCTCGTGGAGCTAATGTTTTAACAGTCGTTGAGGAAAAATTAGCTAAAGCTGATGATGATATTATTGTCAATCAAGTACATCCATTCTTATCACCGATCTCAATGGTTATTCCAACTCAGTTGATTGCTTACTATGCTTCTCTACAACGGGGTCTTGACGTGGATAAACCACGAAACCTTGCAAAAGCAGTAACAGTTGAGTAAGTTAGTTTCCGCATTCTAAATTTTATTAGCTCTTTTTTATCATTTATCAAGTCTATCAAAGCTTTAAGTTAAAAATGAGATAAGACAGTACTATTCTGAGTTTATTGTCTTAGTTTTAACAATTTTTGAGCCATAAAAAGGCATGCTAAAAAATACCTTTCCTGGTATTTTTGATCAAGGTTTCTTGCCAGTTTGTCAAGTGACGTATAGCGCTATACTACAATTTTACAAGACCCCACTACTTTAACCTAACGAAAAAGTAGTGAGTACTCTCTGGTTGGAGATTTTCTCACTACTCATCTTAGTATGTTTGTCAACTGTAGTGGGTGGCGAAAAGCTAACATCTAGAGAGGACCAGATAGGTCTTCTCTTTTTTTATGTTTAGAGTGATGAAGATACGTTTCTTAAAGTTGATGAAGTTTCTAAAACCGAAGCCCAACCGTTTGATGTCTTTAATCAACTTGTTAGTAGCTTCCAGTTTTGCGTTTGAATAGTCTGTTTCTAGTGCATTTTGGATGTATTGCTTGTGTCTAAGAAAAGTCCTAAAGACCGTTTGAAAATAGTGATTGACCTTGCTTCTATTTTCCTCTATCAGCTCAAAGAACTCATCTACTCTCTTCTCCTGAAAGTGAAAAAGCAAAAGCTGATAAAGAGTATAGTAGTCGGTGAGCTCTTCTGAAAAGACCAATGTCTTCTCAATGACTTCATGTGGGCTTAAGGTTTGACAAAATGTCTTCGAGTGAAATGAGTTACAAGATAGCTTACGACTGTCCTTTTGAAAAAGTCGCCAGTGATTTTTCAAGGCTCGATAAGGTAGTGACTTCTTATCGAACTGGTTCATAATCGCAATTCTTGTCTTTAAAAAGGCACGTCCAAGGTACTGGATAATGTGAAATCGATCAAGAACAATTTTGGCGTTAGGGAAAAGTCTTCGAGCTAGTGGCATATAAGTTCCTGACATATCTATCGTGATAAACTGTACCTTTTGGCGAGCTTTCAACGGATACTTCAAAAAGTAGTTTCGAATAGTGGTTTGACGGCGATTATCGAGGATAGTTATGAGTTTGTTGGTCTCATAGTCTTGCGCCACAAAAGCGAGTTCACCTTTCTTGAACCCAAGCTCATCCCAGGACATAACAGCTGGGAGTTTGTCATAATGCTCCTTGAAAGTAAACTGGTCAAGTTTACGATAGACAGTGGATGTCGATACACGAAGTCTTCTGGCAATATCCGTTAATGATAGCTTTTCAGTTAGAAGTTGAGCAACCTTTTGTCGGACAAGGTTTGAGATTTGGTGATTTTTCTCAACGATTGATGTCTCAGCGACCGTGACTCGCCTACAACTTTTACACTGGAAGCGACGTTTCTTCAGACGTAGTAGTGTCGGAGTTCCAGCTTGCTCTAGAAGAGGGATTTTAGAAGGTCTTTGAAAGTCATATTTAATCATCTTTCCTTGGCAATGTGGGCATGGTGGTGCAGGGTAATCCAGTTTTGCATGAATTTCGATATGAGTATCAGTTTCAAAAACAAGAGAAATAATGATGTTAGGGTCTTTAATTCCGATTAATTCTGTGGTATTCTTAATAAGTCTCATAAGTTCTT
>OGJT01000371.1_pt1 | contig 24986 bp, 23 predicted proteins | sample 1572331 | NCBI WGS metagenome assembly OGJT01 (sample SAMEA2582094, study PRJEB24529) | metagenome | biome: Human gut stool | place: China | collected 2011
TTTACGGGGAACAGGTTAGAAATAAATTTATATCAAATAAAAATTTTCCGCTAACTGTATATAAATTTGAACATTAACTTTTGAACTGTGAACTTTGACTTTTGGACTTTGACTTCCACCCTTTGAACGCTGACTTTTGAGCTTTAGCAAGGACAGGCAAGGCATATTTCTAATAAATAAAAGAGAGGATATTCATCACGAACACCCTCTCTCCAACTTAAATTTAATGATTCGAATTTAAAGTTGCCACCAATGACGCTTCACCGGCGGTTTCTGGTCCTCAAGTGAGTGACTAGAGAAGTTTCGGCTTTCCCATGTTTCATGATTTGTCACCATTTGGTAGATTGTTCCCCAATCAGGTAATCCTCCGAAATTGCGGTCGTCAATAAACATGTCAGCCTTAATCTTTCTAGAGAAATGATTGTTCTTTTCTTTCTCTTCTTCTGGGTAATCTTTGTTGACTGCCCAAAAATCGACACCCCGTGCGTGACACCAGTCAACGGCTTCTTGGAGTAGTTCTCCTTCCCGCACAGTCCATAAGATGAGTTGGTGTCCATCTTTGATTAACATCTTCAAAGTATCGGTGGCGAAAGGAATTTCGTCACCGATTTTAGGATATCTATGTTCTACGATGGTTCCATCGAAATCAATAGCTATTGTCATTCTTTACTTATCGTTTTACAGAGTGATCGTTTTTGTCACCATACTGGCTGTTACTGTAATTTCCGTATGATCCATAATTCCCATAGTTGCCATACTTGCCGTAAGAATAGCCACTGCCGTAGCCGTAACGTCCATATTTACCGTACTTGCCATAGCCGTAATAGTAACTGTACTTCTTCTTCGACATGTCGACACCATTGAGAACCATCGCCATGTTAGGTAGTTTCTCTTCCATTGCGAGCGCATTAATCATTCCAAAGGAAGCCTTTGGTGTATAATCCGCACGACACATGTAGATGGTAGCGTTTGCAACACGACCAATCTGTAGTGTATCGGTAACCAAACCAACAGGGGCGGTATCAATCATGATGTAGTCATACTTATCTTTAAGAATAGCAATGATTGTTTCAAGCGAACTGCGTGCGATAAGCTCGGTAGGGTTAGGAGGAACAGGACCAGCCATGAGAAGATCCAGGTTCTTGTTTACGCCTGAATGCAGAATCTGTGCCTCTACATCTTCTGCGTTTGGATTATCTTTTACAAGCAGATTGGTAATACCGTGTTTGTGGTCTTTAATACCAAATTGTTCTGCCAAACGTGGGCGGCGGATGTCAAGACCTACTAAGATAACCTTCTTGCCTAGGAGTCCGAGGCTGACAGAAAGGTTGGAGGCTGTAAAGGTTTTACCTTCTCCAGATGTTGATGAAGTGAAGAGAACAACTTTCTCGCCCTCGTGCAACATGAATTGGAGGTTGGTACGTAGAGCACGGAATATTTCTTCCATTTGGTTATTCTGGTTCTCGTGAACAACGATGCCTGCCTTGCTTTTTGCCGAATTACTTGCAATTGCAATATCAGCGATAATTGGTAACTTGGTAAGGCGTGCAACATCATCGTGACCTTCAATCTTGTAACGGAAGAGTTGAATGAGTAAGATAATTGCTACAGGGATTGCCAAACCGATAGCAAGTGCAATCAACATTATATATGTAGAGTTCGGACTAACCTGTCCGTTCAGTTGTGGGTCATCTATCAGTTTACCTTTGTCGGCTGTTGCTGCAAGAGATATACTATTTTCCTCACGCTTTTGAAGTAACATCAAGTAAAGACCTGACTTTACCTCTTGTTGACGACCAATCTGTGTCAACATACGTTCCTGTTGAGGAGTTTCCTCTACTTCGTTCGTATATTTATCAACCTGTGTCAAGAGTGCATCACGCTGAATCTGTAGATTCCGGCGTGCAGAAGCAATAGCACGACGAATGTTGTAATTTAAATCGCGGATTTGAGCGGTGAGTGGCTCAACAACGGGTGAGCTTTCTGAAGCACTACGAAGAAGTCGATTACGCTCGAGCACTAACTCATTGTATTTATTAATCAATGCTGTTGAGCTTTCATCGTCCAATCCTACATTAGAAGGGATAACTTGTGATAGATTGCGTGAAGAACTTTCGACCTCACGAGCAATTGTATTGAAGAGCTCAATTTGAGTTTCCATTTCTGCAAGTTTCTGTTCTGATGCATTTTGGTTGGTAACAGAGTTGCTGGCATTCATCTTCAGTTCTACCATGCCATTTCTTTGCTTGTAGTTCTGAAGTTCACCTTCAGTCTTACCTAATTCCGCATTGATCTTCTCCAAACGTGAGTTAATAAACTTCTCTGTTTGGTGTGCAACTACATTCTTGTCCTCATTTGCCTGACGGTTATAAACTATTGCTAATTGCTTTAAGTAATCAAGTGAACGTTGAGGAACCTCATCTGTTAATTGAAGCTGTACAATGGAATTGGTTTTAGCATTCTGTGTCACCTTCAATTCATTTACATATTTATCAGATGCCATCTTAGGAGAAAGGATATTCACCTTTAGGACTTGGGCATCATGCAAGGTTCTTCCATTATTTGAACTAATGGTGATAGTTCCTGCACGTGTTGGAATCGTTGCTGGAAGAGTTGTGAATTTTACATTGAGCGCAAAAGGTCCTTCGCTATATTCCTCATCTGTTGGTACAGAGTAAGTACCTGTAACAACGTATGAAGAACCTTTCTTTGTTATATTAAGGTTGATAGGTCTATTCAATCTATCCAAGTGAGCAGCATCAATGTCAACTGTTAAAGGTTGGTCACGATAAGCTATAACATCCTTAACCTTTCCTTCTGTCGTATAATTCACATACAGCTTTAAATCACGGATTGCATCCTCTGCAATAGAATGAGACGAAAGAATTTCCATTTCATTATCAACACCTGTTGAATTAGAGATGATTCCAAGATTTGACATGTTCTGTAACGAAGAACCACGTCTACTGTTATTGTCTTCATCTTTAATAAGTAATTTTGCAGTTGATTGATATAAAGGAGTTGTGTACCTTAAATAAATAGCTCCAATTCCACCAAAGATAATTAGTGAAAGTACGAACCAATACCAATTAAGGATCACGGTTCGATAAAGAGCTGCAAAGTCAAAGAAAGAAGCTATTCCTTGCTTCTCTTGTTCCTTGTCTAGTTCTAGTTTTGTTGTTTCTTCCATATTTATTTTGTTTTTTGTTTCATCTGATAAATGGGACTTGAGCCTTATCTTTGTTCTATCAATTCAAGTAGATATTTACCGTAATTGTTTTTCACCATAGGTTGAGCTTCTTCTTTTAATTGCTCTGCAGTTATCCATCCTTTCTTATATGCGATTTCTTCGAGGCATGCGACTTTGAGTCCTTGTCTTTTCTCAATGCATTCAATGAAAGTACTTGCTTCGGAAAGACTATCATGCGTTCCTGTATCTAGCCATGCAAAACCACGCTGAAGAGTTTGAACCATTAATGTGTCCTGTTCCAAATATTTTTGATTTACACTCGTAATCTCTAGTTCTCCACGTGCAGATGGATTAATATGTTTGGTAACTTCTACAACGCTATTTGGATAGAAATAGAGTCCCACAACAGCATAATTACTCTTCGGATGTTCAGGCTTTTCTTCTATACTAAGACACTTTCCATTCTTATCGAACTCGGCAACGCCATATCTTTCTGGATCATTGACATAATAGCCGAAGACAGTTGCTTTATTCTCTTCTTCTGCTCTGCGAACACTATTATGTAATAGACTGCTGAAGCCAGCACCATAAAAGATATTATCTCCTAAAACCAAACATACAGAGTCTTTTCCAATAAACTTCTCGCCGATAAGGAATGCCTGTGCCAACCCGTCAGGTGAAGGTTGCTCTGCATATTCGAACTTTACACCAAAAGAACTACCATCTCCAAGCAATCGCTTGAACGCAGGTAAATCATGCGGAGTAGAAATAATTAAAATTTCCCTGATTCCTGCTAACATCAATACTGATACAGGATAATAAATCATTGGCTTGTCAAATATTGGTATAAGCTGTTTGCTTATTCCTTTCGTTATTGGATAGAGGCGTGTGCCAGAACCGCCTGCCAGAACTATTCCTTTCATAAATCAGTTCGTTTTATATTTTGCTTATCAATTTAGTTGCTATTATGGGCAGGGAAGAATAATGGAATTGAATAGGTCAGCTCTTATGAGTTTGTCATGCAAATAATTCCTCATTCAACGATGCGTATATAACGAATGCAAAGATAAGAAATTAAATCTAATTTAAATACCTCTAAATGATAAAACATACATTAAGAGTGTGCTTTCTTAGTTTTTTTATTAACTTTGCAGGCGAATAGAAGATTTTAATACGTTGTAATAACTTAAAAACAATATATAAGAACATGGGATTCTTTTCAAAGCTTTTTAGTAAAAGTAGTGATGAGACAGCAAAGTCTGGAGGAATGGAAGATTATATGACTCTCATTAGGGTTTATTTCCAAGCTGTACTTGCCTCTCGCCTTGGTATCAATAATTTGGCAATGCTTCCCGACTTGCGTACATATAAGCAAACATTTCATGTCCCGACCTTACGCAATAAGTTGGGCTTAGGAGAGATGGCTAGCGTAAAGAAAACAATGAAAAGCCTATATAAAGTTGATGATAATTTCTTTGAAGAGATAGACGCTAGCGTTAAGAAGAATTGTAAGAAGATGCAAGATGTACAGCCTTATCTTTATCAATTCCAAGGTTTCACACAAGATTTAATGATGCTAATTGGTAATTTGATGAAGTTTAAGTTGCGTGTTCCTGGTTTCTTCAAGAAAGCAATTTATACCATGACAGAGAAGACAGTAAATGATATTTATGACAAGAATGACTTCTCTGATGCTGGTGTTATCAAAGCTGTAGTAGCTGTTCGACAATATAATCAGCGACTTCGTTTTAGTAGAAAATGGACTACAGATTTCGTTTATCAGATTGTTATGTTGGCAAAGAAAGAGCCTAAACCAGCAGAGCAAACGGCATCAAAATAGTTAAGCGTATATTTGCTTAAATAGAAACTTTAATGTAATTTTGTAGCCCAAACGAATAAGGTAGTCATGGAATCAAATGAGAAAACTCTGAATACGTTTGCAACTCGTGTGCGTCAGATGATTCTTCAGTATGCAGAACTGAAGAAAGAGAATGACGAGCTATATGCACTTGTTGACCAGCGTGAGCAGGAGATTAAACAACTGCAAGAAGAGTTGTCCCAAGCAGAAACTGACTATAATTCGTTGAAGATGGCAAAGATGCTCGAAGTAACTGATGGGGATATGGAAAGTGCACAAAAGCGTGTTGCCAAACTTATCCGAGATGTTAACAAGTGCATTACACTTCTAAGTGAGAAATAATCCAGAATATAATGGCAGACGATAAACTACATATAAGGTTGCATGTTTATGATACAGAACTTTCTGTAAACGTCCCGCGTGACGATGAGGAGTATTATCGTTCTGCAGCCAAACTCATTACTGATACCGTCAATACTTACTCTACTCTTTTCAAAGGTAAAAAGGGAGATAAGGATATTATGTACATGGCAATGCTTGATATTGCCTTGAAATATAAGAAAGAAGGAGTACGTAATGACACAGCTCCATTCAATGATATTCTCGGTAAACTCACTTCAGAAATTGAGGAAGTATTAAAGAAATAGCGAGAATATTAACTATAAAATCAAAAAAGAAAAATAAATGAGTCCGATTGTTACAGTTATAATCGCTGTGCTTTGTTTGTCTGCTGGTTGTGCAGGTGGATTTGCTATTTTCCGTTATATCCTTACAGGGAAGTACAAAGACACGATAAAAGAGGCGGAGAAAGCGGCAGAGGTTATTAAAGAAAAGAAATTGCTTGAGGTTAAAGAGAAATTCCTTAATAAGAAGAGTGAACTCGAAAAGGAAGTCCAACAGCGTACCTTGAAGATTCAACAAGGGGAGAATAGATTGAAGCAGCGTGAGGTTGCGCTCAATCAACGTCAGGAAGATCTCAATCGTCGCAAACAGGATGTTGACCATCAACAGCAGCGTGTTGACAATGAGAAGAAGTTGTTGCAGGTTAAACAGCAGGATCTTGAGAAGATGCAGGAGAGGGAGCGCATTAAGTTAGAAGAGCTTTCTGGACTTAGTTCTGAAGACGCAAAGGAGCGTTTGATTGAGAGTTTGAAGGATCAAGCGAAGTTGGATGCAGCTTCTTATATCAACGAAATAGTTGATGAAGCCAAACTTAATGCGAACCAGCAGGCAAAGAAGATAGTTATTCAGACTATACAGCGAGTTGCAACAGAAACAGCTATAGAGAACTCTGTAAGTGTTTTCCATATTGATAGCGATGAGGTAAAAGGTCGCATCATTGGTCGTGAAGGTCGTAATATCCGTGCTTTGGAGGCTGCAACAGGAGTAGAAATCGTTGTAGATGATACGCCAGAAGCAATCGTTATTTCAGCTTTTGACCCAGTTCGCCGTGAGGTTTGCCGCTTGGCACTTCATCAGCTGGTAGCAGACGGACGTATTCACCCTGCACGCATTGAGGAAGTTGTCGCAAAAGTTAAGAAGCAGCTTGATAATGAAATCATCGAAACAGGTAAGCGTACAGCGATCGACCTTGGTATTCATGGCTTGCATCCAGAGTTGATTCGCATTGTTGGTAAGATGAAATATCGTTCTTCATACGGGCAGAATCTTCTTCAACACGCTCGTGAAACAGCAAACCTCTGTGCAGTTATGGCAAGCGAATTAGGCTTGAACCCAAAGAAAGCAAAGCGTGCAGGTTTGTTGCATGATATTGGCAAAGTGCCAGATGAAGAGACTGATCTGCCGCACGCAATCTACGGTGGCAAGATTGCAGAGAAGTATAAGGAGAAACCAGATATCTGCAATGCTATTGCTGCCCACCATGATGAAGTAGAAATGACAACACTTCTTGCGCCGATTGTACAGGTTTGCGATGCTATTTCCGGTGCCCGTCCTGGTGCTCGTCGTGAGATAGTTGAAGCTTACATTAAGCGATTGAACGATTTGGAGGCTATTGCAATGAGCTATCCAGGTGTGACAAAGACATACGCAATACAGGCAGGTCGAGAACTTCGCGTCATCGTTGGTGCTGATAAGATGGACGATGTAGAGAGCGAGAAGCTAAGCTCTGAGATTGCGGAGAAGATTCAGAACGAAATGACTTATCCTGGTCAGGTTAAGATTACGGTAATTCGCGAGACACGTTCTGTAGCCTATGCAAAGTAAGAGGGTAAGCCTATAAAACTAATATAATAAATGCGCTTCAAATAGTGGAGCGCATTTTTGTTTCCCTTTATTCAGAAGAAGAATCATTTAGAATAAATAACTTACTTCTTCCTTTTCCTATATTCCGAATCTTTCCCTCCTTTTCCAATTTATTAGCAATACGATAAGCATTTACTTGCGATAGATTAAGGTATTGACGTAGTTCTCTTATTGAGAAAAAGGGCTGATTAGATAGTAAGGTAACGATAGCATTGTCAATATCTTCCCTTTTTGGAATAGAAAATATACCCTCCTGATAAGTTGCATTCTCAAACTTTGTGTCAGATAATGCATTTATCATCTTCATATCAGGACGGAACTTTACCGTTCGCACCATTGGCTTTCGCAATCGGAAATGCTTTGAACGCGGATCTTGATATAGTTCCCCCTTCACTGAAAGTGTGAAGTAACCGATTCCAGGCAGGTGTATTGCATTCCCCATTTTCAGTTGAATCGCCATTTCTCGCCTTATTGCTATTATGGCAGCATTGATATCAGAAGGGGTAAGTGTTGTTGCGTTTTGTATGTCTTCGCCTATTTGCTCAATGTCAACAACTTGATTTTCGATCGTTACTGCCCTATATTCTGATAATTTCGATAGTTCCTTGCTATTTTTAAGAAGTTTGTATTTTACGCTCATACGCTTTTAATTTTAGATTTTCTATTATATTTTTAGTTTATTTCCTCTGTTTAGTTTAATGAATTTGTACGTACTTTCTTTTTAAAAGCTACGTATGAATTAATATTATCATTATCGTGATAAATAATTATCACTTACTGATAAATAGTTATCTCTATAGTGATAAATAATTATCACAGAGCGATAATATTATTTTCTACGTACAAAGATAATAGAAAGTACCGAGAAATGCAAAAGAATAAGCAGAGAAAACGAATGCAATACATATACATTTCGTTTCCTCCACTTATTCCTTAGGCGATTTATGTATGTCTCATTTATTGAAATTAATTCCTCAAAGTAGGGACAGACGCCCTCGTCTGTCTGCCAGAATACGAGTAATAGAAGTCTCCCCAAGCCCCTAAAGAGGGGATGTTGCCTAACGGAGTGTTACAAAAGGATGAAGGGGCGGACAGACGAGGGCGTCTGTCCCTACTTATTACGATGTTTTTTGCTTCTATTAATTATACAGGTTTCATTGAAAATAACCGTAATTTTGAATTAAAGGAGGTATTCACATTGTTTGAAATAAGTGCCTCAAAGTAGGGACAGATGCCCTCGTCTGTCTGCCAGAATCCAAGCAATAGAGGCCTCTCCAAGCCTCTTTAGGAGGAGATGTTACCCAACGAGTGTTATAAAAGGACGAGGAAACGGACAGACGAGGGCGTCTGTCCCTACGTGATGCAACTACGTTCAACAGAACTAATAACTCGTTTGCTTGTCAGTCTGTCAACTCGTTTACTTTTCCACACTTAGGCATAGGAGTGCATGCCCCCAAGGATATAATTTACACCGAAGTAGGTCATGAGGATGCTTAGGAAAGCTACGAGCATGAAGAGATGATACTGCCGAGGTTGGCGTAACGCTTGTAAGCTGGCAGTGTGCAAAGGAATGGCATAAATCATAAGGGTGATGAGTGCCCACGTCTCCTTTGGATCCCAGCCCCAATAGGTTCCCCAGCTGATGTTTGCCCATATTGCTCCGATGAATATTCCGAGTCCGAGCGTTGTTATGGCTGGATAGAGGAATATTTGTGAGAGATTGGTCAGTTGTCGGTTTATCTGAATGGTGCTTGCTTTCTTGCTTCGGCATGTGCAGAAGTAGGCAATGGCACTGATGAAGGTGAGGGAGAGTAGGGCGTAGGATATCATGATGATACTCACGTGTATGCTTAGCAACGGACTGTTCAGCACGGGCATGCGAGGCGTAATGCTTGGATCCATCTCCCCGAGATGGCTGACGAGGAGCATAAAGCCGCTCATGAGTAGTCCGAAGGTGGTCATCAGTTGCATTTTATGGGTTGTGAGGATTGAGACAATCATAATGAGCCATGCGAGTAGAAGCATTGTCTCATACCCGTTTGCGATAGGGATTGTCCCGTTGATAATCCATCTTAAAGCTAAGGTGAATGTGAGCACGAGCCATGATAAGCCCATGAGATAAGTAAAGAATCGGTATGTTTTCCTCTTGGTTAGGAAGATGACGGATAGCATACCTAAGGTGAGATTGACAATGAAGAGAATGGTTGTGAACGGGAATGCGTTATAGATGTTCTCTGCTTTTATCTCGGTTGGAGAGGGAATCGTATTGCCGCCGTATGTGTATTGATACTTCTGTAACTTCTGTGCAAGTTCGTTTAGCATCCCCGTGTTCCCTTGGTTTGCTAATTGTCCTGCCAAAGAAAGTATGCTGTGGATATATTGTTGTTGTGCCTTGGGCATTGTTTGGGGCATTCGGTCGGTGGGGGCAAACCAATCTATGTCTCCTTTATTCGATGTATAAGGAAATATCTTGAGCGTTTTGCCTTGCATTAGATCCATTAATAACATCATCTTGTCATCAGTGTCAAGGAGCTGTTTGGCAACGGCATCGTCCTGCTGGTTCTGTGCGTCTTGAAGATATGGACCGAGGATATAGCCTTGTTGTCCGAAAAGACTTATGGGTGAGATGTATTCATCTAATCCTAACTTCTCACGTAATTCGCTACCTTTCATCTTGAGTATCGGTTCTTTCATCCATTCCTTACCCCAGAACATGAAGCCTGTGAGGACTTGACAAGGTGTGAAGTCTTTGTAATTCTTCTTTCCGTAGAGCTTCTTAGTGAAGTCTATGGCGTATGTTTGCATTGGGCAGATACGTCCGTTGTAAACAATGAGAACCTTTCCGAACTCGTCTGCCGTCTCGCGAGTCAAAGAAGGTTGAGCATTGATTGATAATGTCCCAGCAAAGAGTAAGAACAATGGAATGATAACTTTACTAATATTAGTGCGAAGCAATCGGCGGAAGTTTCCTTTCGGTTCTATAAGCATAGCTATTAGCCCAAAGAAGAGTAGGGCATAGCCTGTATAAGTAACGGGAATGCCGTATGGATCAGTATTGACTGCTAAGTATGAACCTTTCATATCTTCATCGAAACTACTTTGATAAAGGCGTGTGCCATAGCCTGAATATATCTTGTTCATAGATACCTGATATTCTTCTTTCCTTTCACCTTCTATTATAGTAATCACAGAAGCATAATCCATTGCTGCCATATTGCCTGCGTGATAGGTAATATTGAATCTATTTAGAACAACCGAGAATGGTAATTGTGCCTTATTACCATCTTTTGTTATATATGTACTTACGGGCTTTCCTTGTCTTAGATGTATCATTCCTTTATGTGCTGTTAGATGAGTGAGTAAAGCGCCAAGGAGGATGACAACAAATGATAAATGTAACAAGACGATGATAGGGCGGTGCATCTTTCGCTTTATGAAGTAAACGATTCCCGCAGCAATCCCTATTGCCCATAATAGGCAGAACCACCAAGAACCGAAGATATTATCCGATACGTAATCAAGGTTTGTGTATTTCCCAATGACTGTGCCTATCGCCATTATAGCGATAATGAGTATATACACAATCTCAAGTAATCTTTTTGTTCGCATTATAGTAAGATAAAAGAAGACGGAATTCTTCTGCGAATCCCATCTTCTTCTTATTAATGTTTGGTTAATTGCTGTTCATTTAGATAGAGCGTATGAATTTAACTACGGCGTCTCTATCCTTCTTTGGTAAGTTATAGAACTTGAAGGCTGCCTTATAAGCCTGACTGTTCTTGCTGTATGCGTGCCACATGATTGCCTCAATCTCATTACGAGCACGAGCATCATGCAAGCGATCTTCTGCACCAGAGTTAATCAATGAAAGACCTCTGCCCCAAAGCGGAGTAGTGCGGCACCAAGATCCGTGGATATCGTTCTTCATATCGAGCTTATGCTGGATGAAGTCGGAGTATGGATAGATCTTCTGATTAGCATACTTAGGCAACTGCTTGTTACCAAGGATCACAGAAGAGCCATGATTATCAGCACCTGTAGTCCAAGAAGCCTTGTGACAATGAGCACAGCCTAACTCACCAGTAAAGAGTTCCTTTCCACGCTGTACGTCCTTATCGTTTAAGTTTCTTGCACGTGGAACGGCAATACCTCTGTGCCAAACCATAAACGCATGATAAGCCTCATCGCTCACTTCTGGCTTGAAGTTATAATAAGGGTTGTTGTAAAGGTTCACGTTATCGTTTGGAGAGAGCAGATATGCAACGGCTTTCTTGATTCCCTCACGTGTACCATCGTTGTAATAAGGATGGACATAAGAGTTTGGATCGCTACCATGCTGTTGGATGTAACTAATCACGTTCTCGTTCTCTGACATTGCTTTTGCCCATGGTTCTGTAGAACAGATGTGTTTGATGTCTGAACGAAGAATATTCAACTCGTCCCAAAGAGCAACGTCGTTCTCAAGACAACCATCGAGTAAGTCGTAGTTGAAACGCTTTACGAACTTATTACCAAAAGCATCTTCTGCCCAAGCATCAGCTTTTAATTGCTTTGTGGTGTTATCGAAGAACTCTGGGTTCAACTCTACGTACTGTCCTTCTGCCTTGTATTGTTTCTCCAGATCTTCGTTAGAGATAGCATCAATCAAACCAAGTCCTTGGAAGTTACATGAAGCGATCAAACGTACTTCATAGTTGCTTGGCTTAGGGTCAGTATTGAATGCAGACTGTGGAATAGAAACAGATGGATAGCGTAGATTGAACTTCTCACCATCAGGGAACTGCATTGGTAGTCCACTTGGCATAGAAGTTACGTCGTGCCATGTAATCTGTATCTGATTTGGATCAACTGGAGGCAAGAAAGGCTCTACAGCTTGCAACATTGTGAAGGTTGTCAGCTGATTGATAGGAGTACCATTGTTACTGCCTGGCGCATCAGGTGTATAAACAGAAACGATGTAACCATTGCCCTTAACTGGATCCATGTTGTTGCGACTGTGTCCGTGAGCATAACCACCAGAGTGGCAGTACTCGCATGAACGACGTGAAGCTACAGGACCCCAACCTTTGTATGGCTCGGTGCTAAGCGTGTACTTAGCACTTGCCATCATATCACCTTGGTTGAAGAGATCAGTTAGACCTTGTTCGTCAATAGCAGGTGTATTATCCTCATAACCACCGGCAGCAGTATTCTCTGTTGTTCCGAGTTTACCACCTGGATACCACTCATCAGCAGAGAAGTTACCTACTGCCTGACCAATGTATTTGGTTTCTGGCTCTTGAGGTTTCTGTGGTTTGTCTGGCGTAACATTGTCGTCAGAGCAAGCAGCAAATGAACATAATAGTGCTCCTGCAAGTAAAAATTTGCTATAGCTGTTGTGTCTCATAATGTTTTTAAATCTATTATTTAATGAGGCGTAAGGTTGTATGGAAGAACATACAACCTTGTTGTCTCTTTCTTTTCTTATAAGATATTGCTGATTGGACAGGCTTGTCCAACTAATTGGACACGTTTGTCCAATCACTTGGACTAATTAGTCCAATTCGATAGTCCTTATAGGAAGATGATACTTGGTAAATAATATATTGGGTGCTACTTCACCTTTTCTCCGTTTGATCATCTTTAATACCATGCGGCAATGCCCGTCTTTACTTATCTGTCTGTTGGTTAATCCATGTACCAGCTTCATTGAGTGCCTGATTCAAGGCATCAACTTTATCGATACAGTTCTTAACCTGTGCATGACCTGGATTGTCAATGAAAGCAATACCGCTCTTCTTCGCTGTTTCAAGTGCAGTGATAGCCTCGTTGAGAGCGTTATTCAAGTCATTGTACTTAGGATAATTGTTGTTCTTCAAGAAGTTCATGATAGAGTTCTGTGCAGGAGTAGAGATTGTCTCTGTGCCACGAACACCATACAATGTATTCTTGATAGAGTAGATATTGTCCTGATAATCCTGGAATGAACGCTTGCTGTAAGGTGACTCAATATAGTTAGCTGCATCGTCTGCTGTACCAGTACCTGTAGCCTTGCGATACGCCTGACCGAGTTTCTGAGAAGCAACCTCTTCGCAGATGTTTACGCAACCACCAATGAAGATGTTGTTCAGAGTCTCGTGCCATGTTGTGAAGTAGCCCTTATCTGTTGTTGCGAAGTTTGAATAGTCACGATAAGGAATCAACTTTGGTGATAGACCTTGGTGACGTGTTCCGTTGACTACCCACATTGCGTTAGCAAGCTGGTTCAAATGCGATGTTGGAATACTTGTACCTAACCAGCTATATTCCAAAAGATAAGTCATATTGCGGAGGTCACCGGCTACAGCTGCTGCAAAAGCTGCCTCGTTTACAGTACTTACACTTGTAAGACCCTGCTCTGTTTCTTTCTCTGCATTAAAATCAGCTACTGTGCGATTCTTACCATTGCGGAACAGAACAAACTCCAAGCCGTGGAAGCCTAATACAGAGTCGAATTTACCATTGTTGTCATAAACATACTTGGTTGGATTCTCGCCATTAATACCTGCGATAACATCTGCATTATTTAGAGCCTTTGTCAACTGGTCGTGGTCAAGTGGCCATGAGTCAATATGTGGGTCAATCTCATTGTCTGAAGCAGCACCATAAAGGAATGCCTCACTCTGTTCCCAGTCTTTACGCGCACCTTTGAATGCTTCGCATGCAGCATCAATATCGCTCTGTGTCAATTTACCAGCTTTACGCTTCTTATAAAGGTTCTGACATGCATTGTAGAGAGCATCAGACTTCTGTGCTAAATCTAAGTATGTCGGTTTAACAACAGCCTCAAGGTAATTGGCAACAACCTTACCCATCTCGGTCTTGTTAGCATTTGCGCTACTTTCGCTTGCAGCCTTGTTTAATTCGGCCTGACGTTCTGGGGTAAGAATTGTAGTGTTAATACCTTCATCATCACTACTGCTACATGATGTGAAACCTGTTGCTAATGTTCCTGCAAGGAGGAACATTGCGAGTTTTGTTACTTTCTTCATTACAATCTTTATTTAATGATAGTTTATAATATTTGTTTTCTCCTATAGGAAGAAGCCCTCGTAGGCTATACCGATATTGATAGCAGGCTCATCGTTATATCCTTTCTTTAGATTGCGGTAGTTGTATTCCGCCTTGATAGCAATCTGTGGGATAGGGTAGTAGTTGATACCTGTTGCAAGGATGGTTCTGTTAGTCCACTGCTTTGTTGTAGCGTGAATATAAGAATCATAATGTTCAATGTGACCGAAAATATAGAGCTTCTGATTATCGGCACGCATTTTATTAATTTGAGAGAAGATGTCGTAACCTACTTCAAACATCATTGCCATAGCATGACTACCGAAGTATTTACCATTCCCCGACTCGTATGGCTTAACGTATTGAACGTTTGGATAAGAAAGCTGTGTAATCTCTTTTGCATTGCTAACGTAACCATAATCGATGTTACCTCTTGCAATCCAGTTGTATTTATTATAGGTGAAGTCTAAGCTGCCAAGATAGACGTTACCTTTAATCTTCTTCTTTGCACCCTTCTCGCTATCGTGTGGTACGTTGTTATGCATTGCTTGTCCAGCGTATGCGCTGACACCAATACGAAGACCAGGGATAGTATAATTGTCTACGCGTGCAAGGAAACCATACTTATTAGCGACCTCGAACTCAAAAGGACTTGACGTACCTTTCTGTATCCAGTTAGCACGGCTGAAGTGATAAGCGTCCAATCCTGCTATCATCTGTGCTACATAACTGAAGTCACCTTTACGTCCCCAAAATGAAATACCAGTCTGATGCCAAGTACTTGGTAGAATCGTATTCTCACCCTCTGGACGATATACTGTGAAGAAATTCAATGGTTCATGGTGTGCATTTACTAAACCGAAAGGTACAACGATGTGTCCAGCACGAATGTTGAAAGTCTTACCAAATGATTTCTGAAGCCAGAACTGTTCAAGTTCAACTTCTCCACCTTTCTCGGTTTCGTGCTCAAACTCAATAGCTTCATCGGCTTCATATTCAATGGCAGAACCAGAGCCACCATGCTCGAACTCGATTTCACTACCCATAGACCAACCTTTACCAAAGTCGTAACCAAGATAGATAACAGCATGTGGAATGTCAAATCGTCCGTGGCTAGGGTCTTTCTTATAAAGGTTAGGAGTTGTATAACGATTGCCGTTATCACTATAGAAGTTGCGTGAGTAAGCAGCTTCACCATAACCACCAAGACTTAGTTTGTTTCCTTTGACGTGATTCATTACAGAGTCTGCAGCGTTAACTTGTGCTTGTGCAGTAGTCGTTCCTGCTAAAAGTGCGCCGAAGATAATCCTGAAAGCAAAATTATTCATTGAGTTCTTGTCTATTATATAATTATTATTTGTGTGCAAAGTTACTTCCTTTTGTTAAATAAGACAATACCTATATTTATTGAAATTTCATCTATTTTAGTGTTACTTTAGCCCGTATAACTCTTTTATTGAATCATTATAAATAGGTATTGTTGTATTTGTTTCAGCCTCATCTATTAAATAGAGAGCATTCATAATCTCGTAAGTATATGCTTCCTATAATGTGAGGTAACGCCCTTTTCTTTCATAGAAGAGGCTTTTCTCATTAGAAAGGGAGCATCTCTTGTGTTGTCATGTGTGTATATCTGTATTTGAGTAGATGATTTCATCATAGATACAAGACTTTTTATTGCTTATAAATGTGAGGTTATCTGTTAGTACTTTTGTTGTGATGAGTGATAAAATAACTATTTGTTTTGTGTTAATTTCTGCTTTAGAAGGGTTGCTTTTTACTTGTAAATACTAATAAATGAAGATATTATATCAAATACTTAAAGATTATTATTGTGTTATTGAACTTTTTTTTGTTATTTTGCATACGATATTATTACGGAAAGACAAGATGAAGAATCAAAAGATGTATGAGCCCGATGATAAGATGATAAACCTTATCAGAGACAACTACAGTCTATTGCAGAGTCTAGGTTGTTTTGGCATTAGTTTGGGCTTTGGAGATAAGACTGTAAGAGAAGTTTGCAATGACCAAAATGTTGATACTTATACATTCTTGTCAGTTGTTAATTTTTCTATCAATGGATATAAAGGCTTTGATGATATTGATAGGTTGTCCATACCTACGCTTATGCAGTATCTTAAGGCAAGCCACACTTATTATCTTGACTATGAGTTACCTTTCATACGAAAAGAGTTGACGGCTGCATTGGACGAGAATGATAATCTTGCTCGCCTCATACTCCGTCTTTATGATGAGTATGCTCATTCTATTCGTAACCACATGCAATACGAAGAAAAGAATGTGTTTCCTTATGTTGACTCCTTATTAAAAGGTGAGACTAATGACACATACGATGTAGAAACCTATTCAAAACATCATAGCCAGACGGATGTTAAGTTGCGCGAATTGAAGAGTATTATTATTAAGTACCTCCCTTCTGATTCCCATCATAACAATCGTCTCACCGCCACCTTATATGATATATATAATTGTGAGGAATGGCTTAATCAACATGCAAGGGTTGAAGAGGAAATATTCATTCCTGTTATCAGACGTTTAGAGCAGAAGAGTAAACAAAATGATGTTAGTGTAAAGATCTCTAACATGATTACACAGAACCCAGAATCGAATGAAGTTCTTAGTGATAGAGAGAAAGATGTAATCGTTTCTGTTGCACAGGGAATGACAAATAAAGAAATCGCCAATCACCTTTGTATATCAACGAATACAGTAATTACACATCGCCGGAATATTGCGCGGAAGTTACAGATCCATTCTCCTGCAGGTTTAACTATATATGCTATTGTCAATAACTTGGTTGATATAAGTAGTGTGAAATTGTAATTGTCCGCAAAGGGAGAGTTTAGAGTTTCTTCTAATTAGTCTTTCCTAAAATTAATTTTCATCTTTGTCTGTGCGTATGGAGAATGTAGAAATAAAGAAGATGAGCCGCCCCAAGATGGCTATTGTTGACCCTAATACACTTGCTGTTTTAGGGTTAAAACAGATATTACAGAATGTAATACCAATTATGACTGTGGAGACTTTCTCTTCATTCCAAGCGTTTGAGGAGGCTCAACCAGATACTTTCTATCATTATTTTGTAGCGCAAGTAATTGTGTTAGAAAATAGGCAGTTCTTCTCTCAACGCATACATAAGACAATTGTCCTGACAATTACAAAGAATCCAAACTCTCAGTTGTCAGGCTTCCATAGCTTTTGTATTAATGTGCCGGAAGAGGAACTTGTAAAAGCTATTCTGAAGATAGAACAATACGGTCACTCGGGCGGAAAGAACTTACCAGAGTTGCCACAGATCTTGAAGAATAAGATATTGAGCAATCGTGAGATAGAAGTTTTATCCTTAATCGTTCAAGGAATGATTAATAAGGAAATAGCCGAAAAGCTTAATATAAGCCTGACAACGGTTATCACGCACCGAAAGAATATCATGGATAAGTTAGGTATGAAAAGTGTATCTGCATTGACCATCTATGCCGTTATGCATGGTTATGTTGATATTAATAAGATATAAATTTATAAGTACCGATTTATTAAAGACAAGACCTCTCCTTAAGATCTTGTCTTTTTAGTGGTCTTACGGAATAGTGTAATATACCTTATCTTATTATAAGAAAGGTGACAGAAGATGTGCGAACCATCCTCTAAAGCGTTGCCAAGGAGTTCGCCATTGTTTCCAAAGTTTCTCTGTTAGCTTGAAACTATCTCTCTTTTGATTCTCAAAGAGAGTATCCAATTCATGTGTTGTACATTTATCAACGATCACTGCATTCTCTTCTCTGTCCCACCTAAGACTCCGTGAGTTGAGGTTTGCAGAACCAACAGTACAGAATTGTCCGTCTACTGTGATAATCTTTGTATGATGGAATCCTGCTTTATAAAGCCATATCGTACATCCTTCTTTCATCAACTGATGAGCATTATAGAATCCGCAATCTGGTGTTAAGGGTATATCGCTCCTTACACTCAACAATATCTCAACTTTCACACCTCGCTTTACTGCCTTACGCAGAGCTTTCTTCAGAGTTGGACTTAACGTGAAGTAAGGATTGATGATTTTTATACTATCCTTTGCGTCATTGATGGCGTTAACATAGAAGTAACGGATAATATCTTTGCTGACTTGTGGCTCTCGATTGATGATACCAACCATCTTCTTACCAGCACTTTTGCAAGTATCTGGTTTTAATCCTTTAATATAGTCAGCATTCGATATACCGCGGTAATATTTCGCGCCATGCACCTGTTTCGTAGAGACAAGATACCACATTCTTAGAAAGATGTTCTGTAAAGTGTTTACCTCGTCGCCTTCTATTCTACAGTGCATATCGTGCCATGAGCCAACGGCCTTTGTACCTTTTATATAATAGTCTGCCACGTTCATTCCACCTGTATATGCCACCTTACCATCAATGATAACAATCTTTCGGTGGTCTCGATTGAAGATATCATGTATCCAAGGGAACTCTATAGGCTTAAACTCATATATCTCTATTCCTTTCTTGCGGATAGCCCTTAAGGTACTTTTCTTCATGGGGCGGTTATTACTTGCATTCCCAAACCCATCAAATATAGCCCTCACTTCAACGTCTTGTTTCACCTTCTTCTCTAAATGGCGTATGAGTTCATCGTTGATTGAATCGTTACGAAAGTTGAAGTATTCTAAGTGAATGCTCGAACGTGCTTGGTCTATTGCTTTGAACAAGTCGTTGAACTTCTCCTGACCAGTACAAAGAAGAGTAACCGAGTTATTATGTGAAAAGCTTATTCCTTTGCGACGCAACTGGCGTACAAGCATTGAGTCAGCTCTCTCATCCTTATTTGTTAATTCCTTGCCATTATCCTTATACTCAATGGTCTTAGCCGTTAAATGATAAGGAAAGACTAGGACAATGAATGTACAGACGCAAGTAATGATGAGCCTTCTATACGTTTCTTGTTTCCTTTTTGTCATTTTCTTGTAGGAATACTCCTTTCTTGGTATTAACTCAATGAGAATATAAGGTGTTAAATCATACAACTATAGTGATCGACAACTCCCAGAAGATTCTTCTCTTCATCGCATACCAAGACGGTATGTACTTTATGCCGATGCATAATCTGTTGTATTTCTGTAATCTTAATGTTGGGAAGAACCATCTTAGGCTCTGTTGTCATAATATCATTGACTGTATGGTTAAAGAACTCTGCTTGCCATCTTTCCATAGCCCGTCGGATGTCGCCATCTGTAATAAGCCCTGCGATCTTCTTTCCAGATAAAGCTATCCCCAAGCCCAGTTTCCCCTTGCTAACATGGATAATTGCTTCGCCTAAGTGCATCTCCTTAGGGATGATAGGCAAGTTCTCAGATATCATGACATCTTGTGCCGTTGTCAATAATCGTTTACCAAGCTCTCCTCCTGGATGGAACTGAGCGAAGTCCTGCGGTCTAAAGTCTCTTACACGCATCAAAGCCACTGCGAGTGCATCACCCATAACTAAAGCGGCTGTTGTTGAACATGTTGGTGCAAGGTTTAAAGGGCACGCTTCTTTCTCAACCCAAACCTTTAGATGGGCTGTGGAGTATTTAGCTAGAAGTGAATGGGGATTCGCACTCATTCCTATGATTGGAATATTCATGTGAAGAACCATTGGTATAAAGCGAAGTAACTCATCAGTCTGACCAGAGTTAGACAATGCCAGCACGACATCATCTTCTTTCATTACACCTAAGTCACCATGATATACATCCAATGGGTTAACGAAGAAAGCAGGTGTACCTGTAGAAGAAAGGGTTGCAGCTATCTTCGCTCCAATATTTCCACTCTTACCAACTCCTGTCACAATGACTTTTCCTGTACAATGATACATCAAGTCGACAGCTTTCTCAAAGTTATCATCAAGTTGATTGATAAGATTGATTGTCGCATCAGCTTCTTCTTTGATACATTGTATAGCGTAGTCTCTTACATGTGTTAGTCTTTCCTCTGCTCCAATCATATTAGCTTGCTAATTAATTCGTCTAACTTATTTAACTCTAGCATGTTGGCTGCATCAGACAAGCCTTGGTCTGGTGTTGGATGTACTTCAAAGAAATAACCTGTAGCACCAAAAGCCTTAGCAGCTAATGCCATAGAAGGAACAAACTTTCGATCGCCAATTGTCTTACCATCTCCTGCGCTAGGACGTTGTACACTATGCGTGCAATCCATGATAACATTCGGAACAATCTCCTTCATATCTGCAATGTTACGGAAGTCTACAACTAGATTGTTGTAACCAAAGCAGTTACCTCTTTCTGTAAGCCATATCTCTTTTGCACCACTTTCTAAGCATTTCTGCACGGGATATTTCATATCTCGTCCACTTAAGAATTGTGCCTTCTTGATATTCACGATTTTGCCCGTCTTTGCCGCAGCTACTAACAAATCTGTTTGTCTACAAAGGAAGGCAGGAATCTGAATAACATCAACCACTTCGCCTACAGGTTCTGCTTGATAGCTCTCATGAATATCAGTGAGTAATCTCAAGCCATACTTCAGCTTAATATCATAAAGCATATTAAGTCCTTCCTGCATTCCTGGACCGCGAAAAGAGTTGATACTTGTGCGGTTAGCTTTATCAAAGCTAGCCTTGAAAATAATATTAATATCGTACTTCTCATTAAGCCTAACCAACTCTTCTGCAACAGTACAGAGGAGTTCCGGGCTCTCAATTACGCAGGGACCTGCAATGAAAGTGGGTTTATTGATCATAATTCGATAGGACTACTCCTGTTGTGTTATTTAATTGATATATCCTTATCAAGAGCTGTGCAAAGGTATATATAATAAGGTTAACGCACAAGGTTTTAACCTTTGTTTACGTAAATGTATCAAAACTTATTGATAAAGTTTGGTGTTTTCAATTAAAACACTTTACCTTTGCAGCGGTTTTAAATCATTATGTACCCCACATGTGGGTCATAATTACAGGTAGAAAGATTATTAATTTAGTATTAACAATTAAAGCTTTTAAGATGAAAAAGATTTTGATGACACTTGCTGTAGCCTTTGTTGCTATAGCTGCTAACGCTCAGGTTTATGTTGGTGGTGGTGTAGGTATTGGTTCTTCAAAGGAAGGTTCTCATGATGCAGTAACTACTTACAAGGTATTGCCAGAAATCGGTTACAATGTTAACAAAGATGTTGCTATCGGTACTGTAATTGGTTGGGGTAAGGGTGCTCCTACAGAGATTGAGCAGGATAACCTACGTAACTACATCACCGTACAGCCTTACGTTCGTTACACATTTGCACACACTAAGTACGTTAACGCTTTCGTTGATGGTAGTTTGGGTTATACACACTATCATGGCAAGATTAACGCATGGTCAGCAGGTTTGAAGCCAGGTATCGCTGTAAACCTCAACAAGAAGGTTAGCTTCGTGGCTCACGTAGGTTTCGCTGGTTGGCAGTCAGTTAAGGTAAAGGGCTTACCTAAGGACAGCCACGCATGGGGTGCAAACCTTGATGGTAATAATATTACTTTCGGTGCTTATTACAACTTCTAAGGAATCGTCCTTAGATAGAAGATAGAGAGAGGGATATATCATTTAAAGTGATATATCCCTCTTCTTTTTGGCTTTTATCCAGCTACTGGTCCACTTTCTTCCTCTTTCTTTTTCTTCTTCTCCTTTTCTTCTTTCTCTTTCTCCTCTTTCTTCTTCACAGTCTCGTATGAGTTGTCACGCAATCCTGCTTTCAACTCGACACTGGGCGTAAATGTTACTCGAGGTTTGATTGTTTCGGTCTTAAAAGATTTCTCGTCCGCTGCACCCTCGCTAGATATCGTCAGACGCACCGTACCGAACTCGCCCAACTGTACGCTAAAGCCATCACGGAGATAAGAAGGCAAACACTCCATAAAGTTTGTAAGCACATTCTCGATATCACCACGTGTCAATGAGGAACGACCGGCAATATCCTTAGCAATGTCGCGCAAAGTCTTTTTACCAGCATTGACAGGACTTGCATAATACTTCACTTCCGATATCTTTTGCGGATTCTTCCGCTGAACCATTTTGATTTTCATTTGGTTATAAGATTTAAATTATTAATTATTATCGTACTGCACTTTGCAGCACTTCTTTGTTTTTCAAATATATAGAGGCAGCGTCAATGCTCCTAAGTCGCATTTAAGGATAGAGGAATGACACCGCCTCCAGTAAAGTTATAAGAAATATCTCTAGCTTTGTTTCCTTGTATCGTTTTCGCTCATCGAAAGCACAACTTTCAAGAGAAAGGTCACTGTTCAATGTTCAAAAATTAATGCTCAAAGTTCAAAACCGAAATTATATACGGTTAGCCGAAAATTTTTATTTGATATAAATTTATTTCTAACCGCTTCCCCGTAAATTTCTAACCGTATATAAATTTACGGGGAACCGTATATAATTTTATTTCTTAGCACAGGCTGCTAATTCGTTGTTAACATGTTGTGCAACCTAAACCTATAACATCTTCTATTTAGCTGGCTTAATAATGAATAAATGGTCTTACCTTATTATAAGCTGCCTTTGGACTCAAAATGAAACCATAACCAGCACTATTAACACCTATTGCTGCCTGCTTATAATCAGAACCATCCTGACATTCTGTTGATGTCCAATAAAGCCCACTAGGTGCTGTGCCACCCGCATCTGTAAAAGCTTTGTTAAAACGTGTCATGTCCATTGTCGGGAATTGTGGAAAAGTGCCTGTAAATCCCGTAGCAGGTGCATTGGAAGGAACCAAATAACCATAATTAATTCCAGTTATTAGGTTAGGAGTTCTACTAGGTAATCTTCCTAAACTGACTCCCATCATAAGAAAATCGTCTATAGAAGGGACATACCAAACATTATTTGTGCCAGAAGCAGTCCCATAATTTGCTGAAGAATAATAACTATTAGCAGCATTCAAGGCTGTAGAAGAAGGATTATAATTTACATTATAAGGAATGCCCATATAATGATATTTATCAAATAGCACACCATAACTAGTTGCAGGCATTGTAGACTCCTGAGAACTATAGCTTGCCCACTGCATATTACTGCTCCCATAAGTTGGAGTAGCATCGTTAAGTGCTACGGCTATCTTTTGATAAGGATTCAATACTACTCCAACAGGAGTTTTACCAGGAGTAAGTGCCCCTGTTGTGCCATCACTAAATAAGTATGATGGACTTAGCAAAAGATTTACAACGACTTTATAGCTCTTGTTTGCCTCTACTAACTTATTGGTAGGTACCATGATTGATTTTCCAGCCAAGCCATGTCCATAGAGTTCTCCAAAAGTAAATTTAACTTTAATTTTGGAACAGTCCGTTGTCGGCAAACAATAAAAACCAGAGCTTCTTGTATCACCAGTACTATAACTTATGCTACCTAATGGACCACCTGAAACAGAAGAAATCTCTGAAGAAATAAAAGGCTGCGTTCCTAGAGACGGATATGAATAACTATTTGTAGTGAAATTGTAAATCATTGTTTCTGGAATAGAATTAGGAAGAGATTCCATTCCAAATTTTACACGTTCTGCGATATTAGCAGCCTGACATATATACTCTGGATATGGAAAGAGATGATCCATTCTTGTTGCAGTCATTTTTACCTGAAAGTTAGCATAACTAAGATCCAGATTAATTACTGCTCCCACATGCTTCATCTCAAAAGCTACATATTGCTTAGGGTCTTGATTGATGAGAACTCCGCGCTTTACTGTAAAGCGAGCCGTACCAGCATCAGCACGATTGACTGTATACTGTGTGCCATTTGCCGTTACCTTGTCGTTGAAGCAGACAAAATCGTATGTGCCATGAGGAAGAGAAATAGATTCTGGCTCCCCTGCATCAGGAGTAAAAGTTGAACCATTGAAAGTTCCTTTGATCTGTCCTTTCAATACACCGCCTTGATAAGCCTGTATGGTATAATGAGTTGGAGTATAAATGGCACGTGTTTTAGGCTTGTCCTCTACTCTATGGGGAGTATCAGGAACTAAGCTTACTTCAGCCATCAAGCCATCGCCCAAGTCTTGCAACTCTGTCTGTGGTTGGGCTGCCGCACGCGTGCCAGCAACTTCTTCGCCAGGCTCATAGTCCTTTTCTATGATTTTGAATGAAACACGTCCCATGCCATTCTCTGGAGTCACACTATCTGGTAAATCCTCGCTATTATTACAGCCCGAAAAGCCAAAACATGTAGCTATACCAAATACGAAAAGCGATATTTTTAAAATACTATTCTTCATTGTTTCCTCTTTTAATCGTTATTATTCGTTAATTACTAGAATTCAACTGTTCCACCATCAACTTCTCCACCGTCTTCCCAGTCCATCTCGGTCGTCTGTGGGGCATTAGGGTATACAGATGTACAAATAAAGTTTTCGAGTTCAAGTTTATGAACTTTACATTCGGGACGTTCATATTCCCTTTTCAATTTCTTTTTCTCCATTGTTTTATTGATTAAAAATAGTTGTTATTTCGTGCTTAATTTTTCTATATTTCGGTTTAGGTACGGACACAAAAAAAGAACAAAGGAAACTTCTAGAAGTCCTTTGTTTACTGGGTTTACGGCACGCTTCGCGCGCGCGTATGCGAGAAGAAAAAAATGTGTAATTTACG
>OGJT01000374.1_pt1 | contig 24858 bp, 8 predicted proteins | sample 1572331 | NCBI WGS metagenome assembly OGJT01 (sample SAMEA2582094, study PRJEB24529) | metagenome | biome: Human gut stool | place: China | collected 2011
CTGGAGGTATCGACGTGCCAAGCATCAACGGCAGTGTATCGACCCATACAAAGGCAAAAATTGGGGGCCTTGAGGGGCGACCATTACAAAAGGGAGATGAACTTGGTATCAAAGCATTCATCAGAGATGAAGTGCATGTCTGCGATTACCGTGGTGAAGGGCACACTCTATTCAATACCGCCTTATATAACCGTGGGGGCCGTGAATGTCATGAACCGTTACGCGTTGTATTAGGTGATCAAGCAAAACATTTCACCGAGAAGGGAATCAAGACCTTTAGTGATAACATCTACACACTGACTGTAGAATGTGACCGTATGGGCTTCCGCTTAGATGGTCCTGAAATTGAACACGTAGACAGTGCAGATATTATTTCTGATGGTGCCGTATTTGGCTCTATCCAAGTGCCATCGAATGGACATCCCATTGTCCTCATGGCAGATCGCCAAACAACAGGTGGCTATACAAAAATTGGTACGATCATTACCGCAGACCTACCTCGGCTTAGCCAATTGCCGGTAGGGGATGGAATTAACTTTAATATCGTATCTATTGACGAAGCGCAAGATATATACCGAGCGTATATGGATCGATTACAGAAGCGTATCGAATTAGCACATGAACAAAGTGCTTATGTATTTAAATTAAATAATGTCATATAAAAAATAACGTCTAAAGAGATTATTCTTTAGACGTTATTTTTGTTTTTGGCTGCCAATTTATCTCAATTTGAGTGAAATGCTAATTTATAAAAATTTAATGAAATATAGTGCTGTAAAACAGGTGGGGTTATTAGAGTGTAGCTATATAAGGCGTTTTGACAATTATTTTTATAATTTATCAATTATATTTATATGGAAAAAGTTAAAATGTGAGTTTAAATTCATCTTCTCTTCTAAATTATGGTATAAAATCACCCCAATTATTAGGTTTTGTTTTATAAGGGGGTTAAAGAACTCTCGTTATTGCTGTATTTGCAATAGCTATTCCAAAAATGAAATATTAGTGAAAAGGGGTTGCAAGCATATCGAAAAATTTGGTATACTAACTATATCGAAAAACTTGAAATTGAGATTATTTGTTATATAGAAGTTTGAGAGCTTTATAGTAGTTTAAAGGAGAAATGAATGAACAAGATTTTTAAAGTGGTTTGGAACAAATCCAAAAATTGCTACGTAGTAGTATCTGAATTCGCTAAAAACAATAGCGGTAAAAAGAAAATTGTTGTGGCTGGTATCTTTGCAGCATTGGCTATGACTAATGCTAATGTGGCATTGGCGACAAATGATGTACCTAGTGGTAGCAGTGCGACTGCAGTTGCATTTGGTGCCGGTGCTAGTGTTACAGGTCCAAATGCAGTTGGTTTAGGTACAAATGTAAAAGCTACTCTTAGTGATGTTGTTGCAATTGGTACTGCTGCAAAAGTAGAGACTGCTGGTGGTGGGGTTGCTATTGGTCAAAATGCTTATTCAAAATCTCTATATGGTAATACACCAAGTGTTGCTGTAGGTAAAAATTCAATTGCAAATGGTGGTACTGCGGTTGCTATTGGTACTGGTGCGACGGTAAACGAAGCTGGTGCTTCATATTCACAAGGTATTGCCATTGGTGGTGGTGCATTACCGGGGCAAGGGGCGGTTGTTGTAGGGGACCAAGCCATTGCTATTGGTGGTAATACAAAGGCTCTTGGTCACTCCTCTATTGTTATTGGCGGTGACGATGCTGATAGAATGACGTCTACTAGAGCAGTTTATACTGATATTACAACAGGTAAACCTGCTGTCGCTACTGTTTCTGCTGCTGTTAAAGCTTTAACGGGGTATGAAATTAAGTGGAGAGATTATAATAATGCTACAGCGGACCATATCGGTATCACAGTGGGCACTAAGGGGCAATCTGGTAATGCTGGCATTGCTATTGGTACGGGCGCTGACTCTAAAAATCGTATTGCTGGCTCTTTGACAGGTGTTAATACAAGTGCTGCCGATAATGATTCTGTAACAAATGCTATCGCTATTGGTACAGGTGCGAAAGCAAATCGCGATAACTCTGTTGCTTTAGGTGGTGGTTCTACTACAGATAAGCCAGGTACTAAACAAACTAGCTATACATTGCCAACAGGTGTTACTGCAAAATGGTCTGGTGGTGAATCAACTTTAGAAGGTGACGTTGTTTCCTTCGGTTCTGCAGGTTTTGAGCGTCAGTTAAAAAACGTAGCTCCTGGTGAAGTAAGTGCTACTTCTACAGATGCGATCAATGGTTCTCAGTTAGCTGCTATCGCAGATCAAATTGCATATAAGTATGTATCTATTAATTCTACTGATACTCCTAATAAAGATAATACTGGTGCGAAAGCTAATAACTCTATTGCTATTGGTCCTAATGCATCTACAGATAATACTGCAACAAGCTCTGTAGCTATTGGTGATGGTGCTAATACAACAGGTCGATCTACAGTTGCATTGGGGTTATCAGCACAAGCTGCATCGGCAAATGCTACAGCGTTAGGTGCTAACTCCATTGCGTCCGAGGATGATACTGTGGCAGTTGGTCATGGTGCTAAGGCAACAGATGGCAATGCCAGTGCTTTTGGGGCTGATGCGATAGCTTCCAATATTGAGTCTACTGCAATTGGTCATGGTACTGCTGCATCTGGTGCATCCTCTACTGCATTGGGATCTAGGGCAAAGGCCAGTGGAACTGCAGGTGTTGGTATCGGTATGTTAGCCAATGCAACTAAAGATTATGGTATTGCTATTGGGGGCGAAAGCTCTTCCACTGCAGATAACAGTATTGCTATTGGTAGAAAAAGCTCAGTATCAGAGAATAATGGTATTGCTATCGGTGTTGGTGCTAGTGCTACAACTGCTGATGGTGTTGCAATAGGTTCTAAGTCTGTTGCTAGTACTGCAGCTGGTGTAGCAGGTTATAATGCTAATACTGGTCGTACTGATACATATGCTAACTTAACTGGTGCAACGTTAACATCTACATTGGGTGGTGTTGCTGTTGGTACAACAGGTCAAACTCGTCAAATTAACTATGTAGCTGCTGGTACGGCTGATACAGATGCAGTCAACGTAGCACAATTGAAGAGTGTAAACCTTGCTTTCACAGGCGACACTGGTAGTGGTGACGTAAACCTTGCTAACAGTAAATTAGCTGTAAATGGTGACGATACATATATTACAACTACAGCTAATGGTAAGAAAATTACAATTGCTGGTAAAAAGCAAGATATTACTGTTGCAAATGGTACAGCTACAGCAACTGCAGGTATGGCAGATTCTGCTAACGTGGCTGATGCAATTAATAAGGCTATCGATCAAAATAAATACGGATGGAACCTTTCCGCTAATGGTGAAGCAACACCAGAAGCAATTGAAAAAGGTAACACTGTAGATTTCTCTGGCGACGACAATATTACGGTTGCTAGAAACAATAAAAATATTTCTGTATCCTTGAAGAAAGATCTTACTGGCTTGAACAGTGCATCTTTCAACAATGCTGCAGGCAATCCAACTGTAAAAATTGATGGCGATAAAGGTATCAATGCAGGCGACATGAAAGTTACTAACGTAGCTGATGGCGTAGATGATAAAGATGCTGTCAATGTATCTCAATTGAAGAAAACAGACGCTAAAGCAGAAGCTAACAAAGCTGCACTTGCTAACAAAATTTCCTTAGAAGGTAATACTGGTTCTACAACAGCGAAATCCTTAAATGATGGAGCTGTAAGCTTCAAAATTAAAGGCGAAGATGGTATTGCTACAACAGCTGCTGGTAATGATGTAACTGTTAAACTTGATACAGCTACTAAAAATAAAATCGATAATGCTGCTGACAAAGATTTGAGCAATTTGAATCCAGCAGGTGAGCAAAAGGTTAAAGATTTAGCGGCATGGAAAGTAGTTGCTAATAGTGGTACTGCTGAAGATGTTAAAGGCGGCGACACAGTTAAATTCATCAATGGTGATAATATCGAAATTACACAAGCGGGTAAAGATTTCACAATTTCCACTAAAAAAGATGTAACATTTGATAATATTACAGCTACGCAAGCAATTACAGCTCCAACTGTGAACGCTACAACAGGGGTAGTGACACCTCAAGTAACAGGCTTAACTAATAGAGACTGGACTCCAGGTCAAACAACACCTGTACCTGGTCGTGCGGCTACAGAAGATCAATTGAAAGCAGTTGATAATCAAGTAGCTACTAATAAACAAAATATTGCTGATAACAAAACAGAAATCGATAAAAATACAACAGCTATTGCGCGTAAGATTTTCTTAAATGGTAATACTGGTACTACAACTAAGAAATCCTTAAGCGCTGATGATGTAGACTTCACTATTAAAGGTGAAGATGGTATTACTACAACCGCTTCCGGTAATGATGTAACAGTTAAACTTGATACAGATACTAAAAATAAAATCGATAACGCTGCTGACAAAGATTTGAGCAATTTGACTCCAGATGGTAAAAAGCAAGTTAAAGATTTAGCGGCTTGGAATGTAGTTGCTAATAATGGTACTGCAGAAAAAGTGTTAGGTGGCGACACTGTTAAATATATTAATGGTGATAACATTGTCATTACACAATCTGGTAAAGACTTCACATTTGCAACTAAGCCAGATGTAACATTCAATTCTGTTACTGCAAATCAAACAGTTACAGCACCAACAGTGAAGGCTACAACAGGTGTAGAAACACCTCAAGTAACAGGCTTGACTAATAAAACTTGGGATCCAAATAACATTACATCTGGCCGTGCAGCTACAGAAGATCAATTGAAAGCAGTTGACGATCAAGTCAAAACAAATACAGGCAATATTACTCAAAATACTAATGATATTGCAAAAAATAAAGCTAATATTACTAAAAATGCTGGTGATATTGCGGCTAACAAAACTGCTATCAATAAAAATGCTGACGATATTGCTAACAATGCAAGGGAAATTGCGGCAAACAAAGATAAAATCGACCAAAATACAACGGCTATTGCTCGTAATATCTCCTTAGGTAGTGATGATGGTGATACAGATAAAAAATCTTTGAGCACAGGTGATGTGAAGTTCAACATTAAAGGTGAAAATGGCATTACTACTGCAGCTAATGGCGTAGATGTAACTGTTAAATTGGACGATGCTACAAAAGATAAAATCGATAATGCAGCAAACCGTGATTTGAGCAATTTAACTCCAGATGGTAAACAACAAGTTAAAGATTTAGCAGCTTGGAATGTAGTAGCTAACAATGGTACTGCTGAAAAGGTTCAAGGTGGCGATACAGTTAAATTCATCGATGGTGATAATGTTACCATTACACAAAATGGTAAAGAGTTCACTGTTGCCACAAAGAAAGATGTAACATTTGATAACGTTACAGCAAACCAAAAAATTACAGCTCCTGAAGTGAGTGGTTTAACAAATACTACTTGGAATCCAGGTGTAACACAACCTGTATCTGGTCGTGCTGCGACTGAAGATCAATTGAAAGCAGTTGATGATGAAGTAGCTAAGAACAAGAAAAATATTGCTGATAACAAAACAGCTATCGATAAAAATGCTGGCGATATTGCTAAAAACAAAGACAACATTGATAAAAATACAACAGCTATCGCTCGTAAAATCTATTTAGGTAGCGATAATGGTGATACAACTAAAAAATCCTTGAGCACAGGCGATGTGAAATTCAATATTAAAGGTCAAAATGGTATCGTTACTGAAGCTAATGGTGAAGACGTAACTGTTAAATTAGATGATGATACTGCAAATAAAATCAACAACGCAGCAAATACTGATTTGAGCAACTTAACAGATGCTGGTAAACAACAAGTTAAAGATTTATCCGCATGGAATGTAGTGGCTAACAATGGTACTGCTGAAAAAGTTGAAGGTGGTAATACAGTTAAATTTATCGATGGTGATAACATCTCCATTACTCAAAATGGTAAAGACTTCACAATTGCAACTAAGAAAGATGTAACCTTCGATACTGTAACTGCAAATCAAACAATTACAGCACCTAAAGTAAAAGCAACTGATGGTGTAGAAACTCCAGAAGTAACTGGCTTGACTAATAAAACTTGGGTTCCAGGTAAAACACAACCTGTAACTGGTCGTGCGGCAACTGAAGATCAATTGAAACAAGTTGATGACCAAGTAGCAGCAAATAAAGCTAACATCACTAAAAATGCTGGTGATATTGCAACAAATAAAGATAATATTGCAGCTAATAAGGCTCAAATCGATAAAAACACAGAAGCAATTGGTCGTAAGATTTCCTTAGGTGGTAACACTGGTTCTACTAAAGAGAAATCCTTGAGCACTGGTGATGTGAAATTTAACATCAAAGGCGAAAACGGTTTAACAACGGTAGCTAATGGTGAAGATGTAACTGTTAAAATCGATGATGCAACAAAAGCAAAAATCGATAATGCAGCAAATCAAGACTTGAGCAACTTAACACCTGCTGGTAAACAACAAGTTAAAGATCTATCTGCATGGAATGTAACTGCAGCTGGTGGTACTGTTGAAAAAGTACAAGGTGGAGATACTGTTAAATTCCAAGCTGGTGATAATCTTGAAGTTAAACAAGACGGTACTACTTTCACATATAGCCTAGCTAAAGACGTGAAAGGTCTTAACAGTGTAACTGTAGGGGATGAAAATGGTCCATCTACTAAGATTACTCCTGCTGGTACAACTGTGAAAGATGCAGCTGGTAATGCTACAACAGTTAATGGTGCAGGTATGACTATCAATCCTGCAAACTCTGCAGCTAGCCCTGTATCCCTTACTGTAGACGGCTTGAACAATGGTGGCAACCAAATTCATGGCGTTGCACCTGGTACAGCTGACACAGATGCAGTAAACGTTAGCCAATTGAAAGAAACTAAAGCTGGTTTACAACAAGCTATTAACAATGTAGGTGTTGAAACACAACGTGTTGGTGCACATGCGGCAGCAATGGCAGCGTTGAAACCAATCCAATACGATCCATTGGAACCAACACAAATCATGGCAGGTATTGGTAACTACCGTGGTGAAACAGCTGGTGCAATCGGTCTTGCTCACTACAGAAATGAAGATACTATGTTTAATGTTGGTGTTACACTTGGTTCTAGCCATAACATGATCAATGCTGGTGTAACTCATAAATTTGGTGGCAACCGTGATAGAAAAGATGCGATTCCAGAACGTTATAAAGCTGGTCCTATTAGCTCTATCTACGTAATGCAAGATGAAGTAAGTCACTTGCGTTCCCAAAATGAAGAGTACAAATCCAAGCTTGAACAACAACAATCTGAAATTGATGCGTTGAAAGCAGCAGTTAACCAATTGTTGACAAATAAAGCATAATCATATTGTACATATAGTTAGAACTATGTATATCCCGTGAATGGATATGTAAAAATGAAAAGAGCCTTCCTCGAAAGAGGAGGCTCTTTTTAGTATGAAAACAAAAATAGTTTATTAAAGCTATATCTGTAAAATAAAATAGTCTGAAAATTCTAATTTAATAATTAATATAAATATCGATAAAACTGTATATAATGAATAATTTATGAATATTTTTAGACGGTGATTAATTTTGTAATGAAATCTAATATTCTTTTCGTTCTCAATTAGGAGCATAAAAATTCATATAATATGCAATTTATTAAGGTGAATTATAAATGAATTATGATGATACTGCGTGTTTAAGCATACTCTATGCATAATTGAGATAATAGTAAATATCCAAAAAGCACACTTTTAAATTGAGAAAATTAGATGAATTATGGTAAAATTAAAGATAGGTTTTATAAATGAAAGTCTGTGTAGCTTTCATTATTTCCAGACTGAGAGAAGTGTGGAACATATGATTCATATAGTTGAGGGTTAGTAATTTAAAGAAGGAAAATGTATGAATAAGATATTTAAAGTCATTTGGTCTAAGTCCAAACAGTGCTATGTTGTAGTATCTGAAATGGCAAAAAATAAAACAGGGAAAAAGAAAATTGTAGTAGCAAGTATCTTGGCTGCCTTGGCGATGCAAGCAGGTGTAGTTGCGGATGTGTCTGCCGATGAGTCTACTTTAACTTTAGGTGGAGGTAAAGCTGCAAATGGTATGACAAATGGTGTTTCTATTGGTTATCTTGCCGAGTCTAATAGTCATCAATCTATTGCTATTGGGTATCAAGCATTAGCTACATCACAATACGCTGATCCCGCCCAACCAGCAGTTGCTATTGGTGCAGGCGCTAAAGCTCCTGGTAGAGGTGGCGTATCATTAGGTCTTGATGCAAAATCTTCTGTTCGAGGTACGGCTATAGGAAGTTCTACAAGAGCAACTGGTTTTGGTGCTTTTGCAGGTGGTACTTATGCACAAGCAACTAATGGTGGCGACGTTGCAATCGGTGGTGCATCATCTGATCGATTTGATGACTACGCTGTTGCTTCTGGTGGTTATAGCGTAGCTATTGGTACTGCTGCTAAGGCTGAACAAAGTGGTGCTGTTAGTATTGGTTATAAAACAAATGCTAAAACATCTAATTCTGTTGCAGTAGGCTCTGAATCTAAAGCTACCGGTGAAGGTGCTGTAGCAGTAGGTAGAAAAAATACGGCTACAAATCCGTCTGCTTCTGTATTTGGTATCTTGTCTAATGCGACAGGTTCTTTAGCGACTGCAGTAGGTATGGAAACGAATGCTAAGGGTGAAAGCTCCCTTGCAGTAGGTCATAAATCTTCTGCATCTGGTAAAAATGGTGTTGCTGTTGGTACTAATGGAACTACGGCTGAGTTAGGCGGTGTCGCAGTTGGACAAGCTGCTAAGTCTAATAAATTTAATAGTGTTGCTATGGGGATGAATGTAACGGCTGATGGTGATAATTCTGTGGCGTTAGGTGGTAGTGCTTCAGCAAATAGTGATGGAGCTATTGCCATTGGTTCTTATGAATCTACTCCAACGAAAGCTACAGGCAATAAAGCTCTTGCAATCGGCTCTGCTACGACAGCTAATGGTTTAGAATCAATTGCCATAGGTAGTCGCGTTAATTCTACATCTCAACATTCTATTGCTATTGGTACTAGCTCTACTGCAAGTGCAGTTAAATCTGTTGCTATTGGTCCTGATTCTAGAGCTACCGTTGATGGTGGTGTTGCCTTAGGGCGTGATTCCGTTGCTGATGTAGCAGGCGGTACTGCTAATAAGGGTTATAATCCTAATACAAACCGTACAGATGTTTATTCTGGTTTGAATGGCAATGTACTTACTAGTACAACAGGTGCCGTTTCTATTGGTAATGGTAGTACTGTAACACGTCAACTTACAGGCCTTGCAGCAGGTACAAGAGATACAGATGCAGTTAACGTAGCCCAATTAAAGAGTGTTAACCTTGCATTCTCTGGTAATGTAAATACTGGTAATGTAAATATTGCAAAGAGCACATTAGGCCTTAAGGGCGATAATACATATATTACAACATCTGCCAACGGTCAAAACCTTACAATTTCTGGTAAAACACAAAATATTGATGTCACAAATGGTCAAGCTTCTGCAAATGCTACAGGTATGGCTGATTCTAAGAATGTAGCAGATGCTATCAATAAAGCTATTTCTGCCAATGCATATCATTGGAAATTATCGGCAGACAGGGATCCTAGTGCTCCTGAAGTAATCAATAAATCAGATACTGTAATCTTTGGTGGGGACAATAATATTACAGTAACTCGTAGTGGCAAAAAAATTACTACTTCTTTGAATAAGGCGATTACTGTAGATACTGTGAAAGCTAATAATTCCGTTACGGTTTCTTCTGGTGGCAATCAAATTACTCTAGATGGTACAAATGGTTCTGTAAAAGGTAGAAACTTTACTGGCGATTCATTTAAAGCCGGCGATAATGTATTGAGTAATACAACGCTTCAAATTGGTCCGACTACTGGTGGTAATAATGTGACCATAACTCGTGATGGTTTAACTGCAAAAACTGCTACGAAAACTGTTAAGTTTGGTACCGATGCTATTAGTGCAGGGGGACAGCAAATTACCAATGTTTCTAGCGGTGGTAACGTAGGTACTAATGCAGCCAATATTACAGATGTAAAGAATGCTGTAGCTGCTGTTACATTAAACCTAGATACAAATTCTAAAACTGGTACTGTTAAGCTAAGTGAAAGTCCTCTTAAAGTAATTGGTGCTAATGGTATTAGAACTGATTTAGTTGGTACTAATAATGGTAGTCTTGTTGTTGGTCTAGATAACAATACGGTAAATGCTACGACTAAAGGTATTGGTTTAACCGGTGATACAGGATCTACAGGTCTTAAGTATTTAAAAGATGGTGATGCAACCTTTAAAGTGGCTGGTGACGGCAATCTAGTTACTACTAAGGCTTCTGCTACAGGTGTACAAGTAGCTGTTGATTCTGCTAAAGTAAAAGATTTAGCTGTAGGCGCAGTAACTGTTAGCAAGGCTAATACAACAGATAATCCTATTACAATTACACCAACAGCAGGTACAAATACTAAGGACTATGCAATTGGTATTGATACAACAAAATTAGCTAATCAAACACAATTAACATACAAAGCTAATGGTGCTAATGCAAACAAAGTGTCCTTGGCAAATGGTTTAAACTTTACAGATGGTACTTTTACAAAAGCAACTGTAGGTACAAATGGTACTGTAACTATTTCTACTGCCACAGAAACTATTACTAATGACGCTGATGGTAAAGCTAAAGTAAATAGCCCTACAGATGGTTTAGCGACTGCTAAAAATGTAGCAGATTCTATAAATAAAGCTGTAGATGGCTTGTCTCAAAATCTTACTGTTTCTGATGGTGCTACAGATGGTACTGTAAATCTTAAAAATCAAAAACTTACTATTTCCGGTATGAATGGTGTAACTACAACTGTAAATGGCCAAACTGTTACAGTAGGTCTTGATGCAACTACAAAAACTAAAGTAGATAATGCGTCCACAGCAGTAGCTCGTAACATCTCTCTTGGTGCAGATAGCGGCACAGCATCTAGCCAATCCTTAAAAAATGGTGATGTGGCATTCAATGTGAAAGGTGCGACAGGTGACTTAGTATCTACGAAGATGAATGGTAACACTGTTGAAATTTCCACTAAACGTGCGGCAATTACTAGTGATGCTAATACAGGCGCAGCATCTGTAACAGGCGATGATGGCTTAGCAACATCTAAAAATGTAGCCGATGCTATCAATAAAGCCGCTGATGCAGCTAAAGCTGGTGCGGCATGGAATCTTACAACAAATTCCAGCACAACAGATAAAACATCTGTTCAAGGTGGGGACACAGTAGATCTTATCAATGGTGATAATATTTTAATCACTCAAGATGGCACAGATAAAAAGAAAATCACTGTAGCTACGAAGAAAGATCTTACAGTAGATTCTATTACTGCTGGTAACACAGTAATGAACACATCTGGTTTAACAAATGGTACGACTGCTATTACAGGTACTGGCATTACAACAGATAAAGTAACTGTAGGCGGTATCTCCATTGATAAAACTGACGGTATCAACGGTGGGAACAAGACAATCACTAATGTTGCTAGTGGCGGTACAACTGATACTAATGCAGCAAATATTGGTGATGTAAAGCAAGCTGTTGCTAACTTGTCTCAAAACTTAAATATTACAGATGGTACAAATAACGGTACTATTGATCTTAAAAACCAAAAACTTAATGTAGCTGGTGCTAATGGTGTGACAGCCACTGTAAATGGTCAAACTGTTACTGTTGGTTTAGATACAGATACTAAAACTAAAGTGGACAATTCTTCTGATGCAGTAGCTCGTAATATTTCTCTTGGTGCAGATAATGGTACAGCATCTAGCCAATCCTTAAAAGACGGTGATGTAACATTCAATATAAAAGGTGCTACTGGTGATTTCATTTCTACGAAAATGAATGGCGACACTGTAGAAGTTTCTACAAAACGTTCCACTATCAACAGTGATGCTGCAGGTACTGCCTCTGTTACCGGTGATGATGGCTTAGCAACTGCTAAGAACGTGGCTGATGCTATTAACAAAGCGGCTAGCCAAGCTAAAGATGGTGCAGCATGGAAACTATCTGCTAATGGTGATACACCGACTACTGTAGCCGGCGGAGATACTGTAGACTTTGCTGGTGATAACAATATTACAGTTACCCAAACTGGCAAAAATATTGCTACCACATTAAATAAAGATCTTAAGAAATTAAACTCTATTTCTCTTGAAAATGGTGTGGGTGAGACAATCAAGTTTGATGCAATTAATGCTAGCGGTAAGTTTGGTGATCCAGCTGTAGGTAATTATACACAAATTGACCGTGATGGTATTAGAATCAATAATGGTATTGATGTAAATCAACCGAATACAGCAAATACTTATTTAGACGTTGGTACTTTATCTTTACAAGCCGGACCTAATAGCAGCTCTCTTGATTCTAAAAATCTCATGTTTAATGATGAAGATGGGAATTTTGCTCAAGGTAGTGCTCAAGGCATGGCATTCCAATCTGCAGCAGGTAAAGAAGTTCAATTTACCCTTGATGAAATCAATGCTGGTGGCAACAAAATTAAAGAGGTTGCAGAAGGTACAGATGATACTGATGCAGTAAATGTAAAACAGTTGAAAGATACTGTAGCAAGCCAAACCTTAACATATCGTGCTAATAGTGCGGCAGATACAGATGCTAAGTCTGTTAAATTGTCTAAAGGCTTAGACTTTGTAGATGGCACAATGACAAAAGCTACTGTAGATAATGATGGTAAGGTAACATTTGATATTAATGATGATACTAAGACCAAAATCAATGATGCTACAGCGGCTGTTAGTCGTAAGGTTTCTCTTGGCGCAGATAGTGGCACAACATCTAGCCAATCTTTAAAAGATGGTGATGTAGCATTTAATGTAAAAGGTGCTACTGGTGATTTCATTTCTACGAAGATGAATGGCGATACTGTAGAGGTGTCTACAAAACGTGCTACTATCGATAGCAATGCCACTACAGGTGCAGCATCTGTAACAGGTGATGATGGCTTAGCAACAGCTAAAAATGTAGCAGATGCTATCAACAAGGCTGCTAAAGCAAGCACTGATGCTATTAACTTGAAATTTGCTGGCGATACGAATACATCTGCCGGTGTAGTAAATCTTAAAGATGATACATTTGGTATCAAAGGTGACGGTAAATACGTAACAACTGATGCAGATGGTAAAAACTTAACTGTAAAAGTATCTGAAGCAGAGGTTAAGAAATCTGCGGTAAGTGCAGTTACAGTAAGTACTGATACAACTGATGCGGATAATCCATTGACTGTTACAGGAACACCAAGTGCAGATGGCACAACTAAGGACTACAAAGTAACTATTGACGGTACTAAAGTTGCTACGAAGACTAAATTGTCTTATAAAGCAAATGATGGTACAGCTAAACAAGTATCCTTGGCTGATGGCTTGAACTTTAAAGATGGCACGTTAACAACTGCTACTATCGATGATGCAGGCGTTGTTAAATATGATGTAAAAACAGCGGCTATTACAGCTGGTACAGATGGCACTGTTACAGGCCCTGCTACTGATGGTGTGGCAACAGCTAAGAATGTAGCAGATGCGATTAATGCAGCTAAAAAAGCATCTAAAACAGAAATTACTGCTAATGATGATGAAGCGGCTAACGCAACAACTGGCAATGTAAAATTAACGTCTACAACGGCTGCAGATGGTCATACAATTTACAATGTAAAACTTAATGATACATTGACATTTGGTACTGGCGCTAATGCCATTGTTATTGATGGTACAGCTGGTAAGGCTACTATTGGTAGTGCAGCTATTGATGGTGTAAATAATACAATTACAACAGGTGGTAATAAGGCTGTAACGTTAGATGGCACTACTGGTACTATTACAGGTAAAGCTGCTAATATTGGTGGCGTCACAGTAGATGGTACAAATAACCATGTAACAGGTCTCGGTAATACAACTTGGGATGGCAATGCTGTTTCTGGCCGTGCTGCTACTGAGGATCAATTGAAAGTAGTAGCTGATGCTGCAGCTAACCAAACATGGCAAATTACAGCAGATAAAGATGCTGCTACATCTGGTAAACAAACTGGTACTAAAACAGATGCCAAAGTAGGTAAAGACGCAAAGGTTACTATGATTGCTGGTGAAAATATCACAATCAACCAAAATGGGCGCGACTTCACATATTCTTTGAATAAAGACCTTGTGAACATGAACTCTGCAAGCTTCAATGGTACTGGTAATAACACAACGGTTATCAATGGTGATTCCATTACACAAACTGCGGGTACTCAAACCAATACATCTACTGCAGCTGGTAATACAGTAACAGATGGTACTAAGTCTACAGCAACAACTGCAAATGGCACTAAGATTACGGATGGTACAAAAACAAATACTTCCACAGCAGATAGTACAGTTATCGATGACGGCAATGGTAATAATGCAGCTCTTACTAAAGATGGTGTAACTATTACTGCAGCTGGTAAAAATCCTGTATCCTTAACTAGGGATGGTCTCAATAATGGTGGCAATAAGATTTCTAACATTGCAGATGGTACAGATGACACAGATGCTGTCAATGTACGTCAATTAGAGGCTAAGTCTAAGGCGTCTAAAACAGAATTGACTGCTAATGGTGGTGAAAGTGCTGGTAGTACTACAGGCAATATTGTATTGACTAAAACTACTGCCGCTGATGGACATATTATTTACGATAACAAGTTGAATGATAAGGTTATATTGGGCTCAGATCCAACTAAGGCAGTTACTGTAGATGGTACAAATGGTACTATTAAAGCCGGTACAGTAGGTATTGATGGCAAAGATGGTGTTGTTACAGGATTAACTAACAAAACTTGGGATCCAAATAACATTGAGTCTGGCCGTGCTGCTACGGAAAATCAAGTTAAATCTGCCGTTGAAAATGCTGGATGGAATGCAACTATTGGTACAGAAGGCTCTGGTATTAACAGCACACCAACTGCAACAGCTGAAAAAGTAAAAACTGATGAAACAGTTACTTTCAAAGCGGGCAATAATATGATGGTTAGCCAAGTAGGTAAAACAATTAGTTATGCTGTAAATCCTGAACTGAAGGATATGAAGTCTGCTACATTTAAAGATGCAGCAGGTAACACAACTGTCACAGATGGTAATGGCATAACAATTACACCAGGCAGTGCAAATCCTAATAATCCAAATACAGGCACTATTTCCTTGACTAAGGATGGCCTTAATAATGGTAATAACCAACTTAAAGGTATTGCACCTGGTACAGATGATACTGATGCAGTTAATGTTAGTCAGTTGAAAGCATCTAATGCTAGAATCGGCGATGCTATTGGTCAAGTAGCAGGTGAGGTACAACGCGTAGGTGCGCATGCAGCAGCAATGGCAGCGTTAAAACCGATTCAATATGACCCATTGGAACCAACTCAAGTGATGGCTGGTGTTGGTAACTATCGCGGTGAAACAGCAGCGGCATTAGGTCTTGCACATTATACAAATGAAGATACAATGTTCAACGTTGGTGTATCTCTTGGTGCGAACCGAAACATGGTCAATGCAGGTGTAACTCACAAATTTGGCTCTAGCCCAGAAAAGAAAAATATTCCTGATCGTTACAAAGCAGGCCCTATTAGCTCTGTGTATGTAATGCAAGATGAAGTATCTAGTCTCAAAAAAGAAAATAGTGAACAAAAAACTGTTATCGCAGATCAAGCGGCTCGTCTTAATACGTTGGAAGCTGAAAATGAGCGTCAACGTCAAGAACTAGCTGAAACTAAACAAGGTTTAGAAGACTTGCGTGCAGCCGTTAGTCAATTGTTGGCATCCAAAGGTTGATAATTGATAATTAATCTCTAATAATAGACTGATATAATATTTTCTAAAATTAAAAGAACCTCTTATATGTTGGGATACCTGGTAGAGTATATTCAGATATTATAAGAGGTTCTTTTGTGATTTTGATATAGATTATTAAATAAAATTATTATATATGAATGACTTTTCATATATTATTGTGATATAATACAGAAGATATTGGAGCAAATAGATAGCTCAATCTTATACGATCTTGCATGAATAGGAGTTACTATGTTAGACCGCATACAACGATGGTTGTCCATTGATGCTATGTTGCCTGCTACAGAACGATTAGGTCCTGTAGGTACAACAAAGCAGATGTATGGCAATTATTTGAAAATAGCTTGGCCTGCTACATTACAAGGTTTGATGCTGCAGTTTATGACAGCTATTGATTTAGCCATGGTAGGAGCACTTGGTGCCACCGCACTTGCCTCAGTTGGTATTATGGGGCAGCCAGAGATGGTGATGCTCATATTCTGTCGTGCCTTGTCGATTGCGGTAACGGCTATTATAGCTCGCCGCCACGGTGAAAGTGAAGTTGATGGTATGAATGCCGTTCTTAAGCAATCTATACTATTGAATTTCTTGATTTATGCACCTTTATTGGCAATATGTTTCTTTAATTTAGAGCATATCTTACGTTTTACAGGTGCCGAAGACGGCTATATAGAAACGGCTGTCTGGTATGGCCGTTTTGTTGTCATTAGTCTAATATTCCAATCTTTTAGTCAAATTGTAGGGGCCGCCCTTATTGGCTATGGCAATACCAAGGTTATTTTTAAGTCCAATGTAGTAGGTAATATTTTAAATACTATAATGAACTTCTTCTTGATTTATGGTATTGGTTTCTTTCCTGAACTCGGTGTCATGGGCGCCGGTGTTTCGACAATGATTAGTAGTGCTGTTATTGCTATATTATTACTGCGTACGATTTCACAACATACTACTACAGGATTAACTTTGCGACATCCTTCAAAGTGGAAATTTGAACGAACTGTTTTGCACACTATGTTCCACGTAGGTGGTAGCTCATTAGGGGAACAGTTTTTTGAACGATTTGGTATGTATACGTACACAATGATCGTTGCTTCCTTAGGTGCAGTACCATTGGCAGCACATTACGTATGTATGAACTTGATGGATATATTCTATTATTTTGCCATGGGACTTGGCTTTGCAGGAGCCTCTCATACGGGGCAAAATCTCGGGCATAAACGACCTGATATTGCACGTGTCTATGGTAAAATTGGTGCTCGCATTGGACTAATCGTGGGTCTTGTGAGTGCCTTGATATTTATTGGTCCTGGTGATTTCTTGGTGCAGTTATATACTCGTGAAAGTGAAGTTGTACTTCTTTCTGGTTCTTTAATGGGCATCATGGCCGTAGCGGCTTTTCCACAAGCTTTGCAGCAAGTGTATTCTGGTGTGCTAAAAGGGGCAGGGGATACATATTATATTATGAAATACTCCCTTATTAGTGTAGCTATTATACGACCTATTATTACGTATCTATTGTGTATTACGTTTGGCTTAGGTCTTTTAGGCGCATGGTTATCGTTGTGCTTCGATCAATCTTTACGATTATGTTGTTCCTATTTCCGATTTGTTCGAGGTGCATGGCAGCATAAAATTGTTTAATCTTACTGATTAGTATCCAAAATATTAATTTTGAATATCATTTACGCGATGGATTTTCATATAAAATCTAAAGTTTGAATTGTTCAATATATAGCTTTGATATAGATAAAATCTACAAAGTTTTATTTAGGGGGACTAGCTATATTGAAAAAAATAGAATAATTTATGAAAAGTTTATGAAAAACTTCTTGCCTATTCAATTTGTTTGATGTACAATACGAAATGTGGAAAAAATGACACATTGGGGAATGTGTTATCGGACCTGAAATCCATGATTTCGTGTATATATGTAAGGGATATATATAAGAAACAAGTAAAAACCGCCTTAGTAAAACTAAGGCGGTTTTTACTTTTATAAATGGTTTTGTTCAAGCCAAGCAATACATGCTGCTCTTCCTGCAGCTGGTAATTCGTGGCGTAGATGATTAGCCTCTTCTCTGAGTCTAGGAATATCGATACCTGCGTTAGAAAGCTCTGCACAATGGCCCACAAGCCAACTTTCAATGAATGCAGGATCAGCCTCCATATGGAATTGAAGACCTAGAATGTGAGTGCCTACGGAGAATGCTTGATTTGGGCATAGCTCTGTTTGAGCAAGTCTCACAGCACCTTTAGGGATTTCAAATTCATCGCCATGCCAGTGAAGAACCGGTACATTACCGAGCAAGGCTAATGGGGAGAAGGCGCCTTCAGTAGTATATTCTATTGGACCGAATCCAATTTCTTTTTTCCCATGCTTCATAGGTCCTACGTGACCACCCATGATACGGGATATGAGTTGGGCACCTAAACAAATGCCTAGTAATGGCTTTTTACTATTGATACGATCTGTAATAAATTTGATTTCATCAGTTAAGAATGGGTAGAGCTGTTCGTCATAGGCTCCAATAGGGGCTCCACAGACGATGACTAAATCAGCTTCTGTCGCATCATAGTGTTCAAAATTGACAAGGGGAGCTTCAATATATGTTAGTTCAAACCCTCGCTCCACCAAGACTGACTCTAAAATACCGGCATTTTCAAAGTTAATATGACGTACAATATAAGCTGTTTTACTCATGGTTCCTCCTATATAGCTCCTTATAACTATATATACTTCTATATAACTGTACATACAATAGTAATTTCTACAAAATATAATAACAGTATAGCATATTCTATAGAATTTAATGTGTGAGAAACATCATGCTATGTAATAAGGGTAGATAGAATAATATTTTGTAAAATTTAATACAGGTATTATACAAAGCGCCTACAGAAACGTAGGCTCTTTCTTTTGTTCACTTAATTTTAAAGATAGGATAAGATAAATATAAGATATATCTTAAAAGAATAAAGGGGAAGATCATCAGTTTTGATAATTAGTCCCCTAATATTCCTAATATTATAAAGATAATTGCATTTTTGAATTTGAAAGATATAACAACTGCATATAGATAAAATTCGAAATTCTCATGATAAATTCATAAAAGATATTGAAATTTATCGAAAAGTTGTGTAAAATGAAAGTATATTATTACCAAAGGCCTGTGTATTGTTAAAGGCTGTTATTGGAGGGAATTATAATGAACAAAAAATTATTAGCTTTATTGGCAGTTGCTGCTGTAGGCGTATCTGTAGCCGGTGCAACTCCTCAAACTCAATTCAACAAAGGCGAATTCCAAGTTGATCTTGGTGCAGCTCATTCCAAAGCAAAAACTAATGACTTCAATGCTGATGCAAAATGGAACTTTGATGGTGGTTTGACATACGCTTTATCTGACAAAACTGCTATTCAATATGGTTACCATGGTTTGAACGACAAATTGGGTGGCATTGGCTATAGCGACAAAATGCACGAAGTAAACTTGGTTCAATCCTTGAATAAAAACTTTGCTGTATATGGTGGTTATGCTCATATTTCTGGCGATGACTTCGCTAAAGCTAACAACATTGCACAAGCAGGTGTAATTGGTAAAGCTAACCTTGGCTCTAAAGTAGAAGTGTATGGTAAAGCTGGTGTAGGTACTAAGAAAACTTCCACTTGGGAAGCTGGCTTAGGCTACAAAGTTAACGAAGACTTGGATATCAATGCAGGTTACCGTTATATCAACACTAAACGTGATGGTGATTCCAACATCTCCTTCCAAGGTCCTGTAGTTGGCTTGTCCTACCGTTTTGGCGGTCACAAAACAGTAGCTCCTGTAGCAACTCCAGCTCCAGCTCCTGTATACACTCCAGCTCCAGCTCCTGTAGTAGAAGCTCCTATGTACAAAACTCCTAAATTGGATTACTATGTAGAATCTATCTACTTCGATTCCGATCAAGATGTTGCTCGTGCAGACCAATATCCAAACTTGACAGCTGCTGTAAACGCTGCTCACCAATACTCTCAAGACCAAGTTAAATTGTTAGGTAATGCTGATACTGATGCTACTCCTCAATACAACGTTGGTTTGTCCGAACGCCGCGTACAATACGTAGCTCAATACTTAGTAAACAATGGTGTATCTGCTGATCGCTTAATTGGTATCGCTAATGGCGACACTAAACCAGTAGCAACTAACTCTACTGCAGCAGGTAAAGCTGAAAACCGTCGTGTAGACGTTTACATTCACCGCTAATCTTCAATCTAATTTAGATTAGACATATAATAAGTCCACCTTCTATCATGCTCTCGTGTTCATCGGGGGACCGAGCATGTGATAAGGTGGACTTTTGTGTTATACTAAACTTGCATACAATCGTAGGTCATACAATGTTCATTAAGTTTTGGTAATGTATGCATTGTGAGTATAGTAAAGTAGGTTATATATGAAACGATTTAAATATTACAAACCGCTTATAGGGGCCATTATATTGGCTGGCGTTATGATCATGATGGCGCTGCATATTAGCGATATAGCTAATGCTATTGATGCCATTATTACTGCCCTTGTTCCACTTATAGTAGGTGCTTGTATCGCATTTGTCCTCGATATTCTCGTTGTGCGTTATGAACGCTGGCTGTGGCCTAAGAGTAAAACTGGTTGGAAAGATAAAATTAGACGACCTTTAAGTCTTGTATTATCCTTTGTTACTATCAGTGCTATCGTGTATTTCATTGCTCGCATGGCGATTCCACAATTGATTCATTCCATGTCGATTATCGTAGCTTCTTCGCCGCAGTTGTATACCGATTTCCAAACATGGATGCAACACTTTACAGAAACCATTCCAATGGCTTCCAATCAAACTCTTATGGATACCTTGAGTGGTGAAAGTGTTGTTAAATATACTCGCGAGTGGGGCACAAAGGGTGGTACATACCTAGTTAATGCGATGGGGACAGCCTTATCTTGGACTTTGAATATAGGTTTAGGTTTAATCTTTGCCATTTATATGTTGCTCGATAAAGAGCGTCTTATGATGCAAGGTAAACGAATCCTAAGAGCCTATGCATCTGATGAGTGGGTTAATCGTGTTAGTTATGTGACACGCGTAGCTGTTCAAACTTTTAGTAACTTCTTTGTAGGCCAGTTTATAGATGCCTTGATTTTAGGTATTATGGTGGGCATTTCATTGTGGGCATTTAATATCGAATATGCTACTACGATTGCCTGTGTTATTGGTCTTACTGCATTAATTCCATTGCTAGGTATTTATGTAGGGGGCGTTATAGGCGCAGTTATCTTACTTACTGTTAGTCCTATGGATGCATTAATCTATGTGATTATTTTAGAGGTTCTTCATCAAATTGAAAGTAACTTTATTTATCCAAGGATTGTAGGTAATTCCGTTGGTTTACCTGGATTGTGGGTGTTTGCAGCCGTTATCGTAGGTGGTAGTTTAATGGGGGTCACTGGCATGTTGATTGGTGTACCTTTGGTGGCAACATGTTACAAATTGCTTATGACTGATGTAAACGATCGACTTGCATCGAATGAAGGTTTATAGTATATTGTCTAAATAATATATCTATTTATGTATGTTTTGTGTGCTGTTGCGTATAGCACAAAATTATAGTAATTCTAGTATACAGATGGCTTTTACCATAGGTGAAAGCATTGTATATAGTAGGAGGATATGTAATGAATAAAAAGTTGATTTCTATGGCATTAACTGGTGTATTGGCAGTTGGTGTATTGTCCGTTGCTACACCTAGTGTAGCAGATGCACGTAAAACAAAACCAGAAACAAGTACTGATATTTCTGTACAACGTGCACCAGGGGAATCCATGGTTATGACTATGAGTAAAATTGGTACTATTTTCCAAAACCGTTTTCCTAATGCAGCACTTCATTCTGTAGAGCTTAACTCTAATGATTTGAACTATGGTTACAAAGTAGTAGGCTATAGTAAATATCATCAATATAAGATGAAAATCGACGTTATCACTGGTAATACATCTGATATGGATGAAGGTGGTAAACCTAAGAAAGTTATCGGTGAAATCTTTAATAAAGATAAAGTCATCGAAGCAGCTCAAGCTGAGCGCGTTGCGAAACAACAACTTGGTGCTGATGCAGTTGTAAAAGGCTGGAAAATTGAAGCGCATGAAGGCAAGATTCTATACTATATGACAATGCATCAAGATGGTAAAAAGACTGTAGTTACTGTAGATGCTGAAACAGGGGCTTATGTAGGTCAATCTAAATCCAGTAAATTACCTCCTGAACCAGATCAAGGTTTCGACGGTCGTAAAACAAATATTATTTGGGATAACACAATAGATATGGGTCGTTAATCTATTTAGCGATATTATAAATAAAGAGCTGAAGATACAATCTTCAGCTCTTTTATTTATATAATGGTTATATATTTATTATTACCAACGATTTTCGTAGTATACTTGTGTCCACATAATAACCTCTACAAGAGAAGGATGTGGGCTCATAGTTTCACCTACAGTGATAACGGACTTAGGATCCATTTCGCGAGTAATACCTTTTTCACGTAAGCGTTTAGTACGTTCAGATGCGATTTCTTCATTAATAGCTGTCAATGGAGTTATACCGCTGTTCATAAGGTTTACGTAAGGTTGGAAGAGGATGGATGCTTGAGGGCCTGTTACGTGCATACCAAGAATGTGGTTAGTGTCTTTGTCCACTACGATTTTAACGAAACCATCATTTACATCGCCAGGATTAATACCCATAGCATAACCTTTAGCAGTAGAGGAGTAGTAATTTTTACCAACACCTACATTATAGCCTGCTTTAATTGCTTCTGCTTCAGTAAGACCTACGCTACCAATCTCAGGGTAGGAGAAGGTAACCTTTGGCAATGTATCATAGCGTGCCCAACGGAAATCTTCTTCGTTTTTAGCAAAGTATAGGTTGTGGGCGATAATATCAGCTTCATAGTTCGCACGATGACGGAATGCTGGTTCACCATTTACATCCCCTAAGGCATAGATGCCATCAACAGATGTTTCAAGGAACTCGTTTGTTTTAATCCAGCCCTTTGGCCATGTTTCAATACCTGTGTTTTCGAGATGGAGCTCTTCTACAGCAGGACGAATACCGGCTGCTACGAGGATTTCTTCTACCTTAGTTTCTGTAATTTCACCAGTGCTACGATCTTTAGTGACTACAACTTTAAGACCATCTTCTTGACGGATTTCAACAGTGTCTTGGTTTAAGATTACATTAATGCCACGAGCTCGGTAGTTTTGAAGAAGATGTTCGGACATCTCTTCGTCTTCTTTAGGTACAAGGCGCACATTATGTTGAATGATGGTAACTTCAGTACCAGCTGCAGCAAATACGTGACCGAATTCTACGCCGATAGGGCCTGCACCGAGTACTGCAAGCGATTTGTACGGTTGTTTCGGGAACTTATCGCCAAATAAACTTTCACTAGAAAGGAAGCCTGCCTCTTTTAGACCAGGTACATTTGGTATATTACTATAACCACCAGTACCTAGAATAATTGTAGGAGCTGTGATTTCTACGATACCAGAGCCATCGTTAAGGTGGATGTTCATAACCTTATCGGACACAAAGCTTGCAGCACCGCGATATACATCTACGTTGTCATAAGCGTTATAGTAATCATAGATGCCTGCAGACTTGTCAATCATATGCCATGTACGTTTAGCTACAGTGTCCCAATCCATTGTTGCATCGCCAACATTGACGCCTATTTTTTTGAACTCTTCTACCTCTTGAATGGCATTAGCTGCTGTAACCATAACCTTTGTAGGAATACAACCGCGAGTTAGGCATGTGCCACCGAATTTACCTTTTTCTATGATGGCCACCTTTTGGCCTTTTTTGATAGCTGCATCAGCTACGATAGTTGCGCCGCCTGTGCCAACTACAATAATATCGTATTGTTTCATGTTGCTTCCTTTCTATTGCTATCTATTAATAGTCGTTATCATTAACTCTATTATAACAACCATATTGAAGAAAATCAATATAGTCATAAGTCATTTAAATAGATACTTACGATCAATATAAACACTTAGGGTTACCATAAATACTTAGGATTACAATAAATATCTATGTTGATTCTTATCGTGTGTCCTTTATATTATACACTGAATAGTAGTATGAGTAGTATAGTAAGATTGCTTTTAAATTAATACCATACATAAAAAAGACGGCCCCGAAGGACCGCCTTTAGATGTTAGTTCCAGTTTTCGTGATAGCCACGTTTTGCATAATCTGCAGTAGCAGTGAAGAGAATATCTGTACTGGAGTTAAGTGCTGTTTCAGTGGAGTCTTGTAAAACGCCAATGATGAAGCCTACACCTACAACTTGCATTGCGATGTCATTGGAGATACCAAATAGAGAACAAGCAAGAGGAATTAGAAGTAGGGAACCACCAGCAACGCCAGAAGCACCACAAGCACCGATAGTAGCAATAACAGATAAGAGAATTGCTGTAGGGATATCTACAACGATTCCAAGTGTATGGGCAGCAGCTAATGTCATGATTGTAATTGTGATCGCTGCACCACCCATATTGATTGTTGCACCCAATGGAATGGATACGGAATACATATCAGGGTTAAGTTTTAAACGTTTTGCTAAATCGAGGTTAACAGGGATGTTTGCAGCAGAGCTACGAGTAAAGAACGCATAGATTGCAGATTCACGTAAACATTTGAAAACCAATGGATATGGATTACGGCGAAGATATACAAAAGATAGAAGTGGGTTTACTATTAATGCTACGAAAATCATAGAACCAAGTAGTAATACGAGTAATTGGAAATAACCAATTAAAGCTTCAATACCGTTAGTAGCAATAGAGTCAGCTACGAGACCCATGATACCAAGAGGAGCAAAGCGGATAATCCAACCTACTACAGTTGTAATAGCTTGAGCGATAG
>OGJT01000377.1_pt1 | contig 24720 bp, 12 predicted proteins | sample 1572331 | NCBI WGS metagenome assembly OGJT01 (sample SAMEA2582094, study PRJEB24529) | metagenome | biome: Human gut stool | place: China | collected 2011
AGCTAATGTTAGTTGAAAGGCCTCTGTGAACTCTGTATGCCGGAGGCCTTCTGTGGGCTCGAAACGTGCGCCAAAAGGCTCTGTGAACTCTGTGCGCTCTGTGAGAGAAAAACTCCCCAGCGTGTTACATGCGTCTCATCTCATAGAGTGGGTACGTTCTCTTTCTCACAGATTTACACAGAAGAACAGAATACACAGGCTTTCACAGAGACATTAAGTCAACCGATATCACAGAGCATTACAGCTAATGTTAGTTGAGAGGCCTCTGTGAACTCTGTATGCCGGAGGCCTTCTGTGGGCTCGAAACGTGCGCAAAAAGGCTCTGTTAAATCTGTGAGTTCTGTGAGAGAAAAAACTCCCCAGCGAGTCACATGTGTCTCATCTCTTAGAGAGGGTGTTTTCTATTTCTCACAGAAAAACACAGATGAACAGAACGCACAGCATTCCACAGAGACATTAAGTCAACCGATTTCACAGAGCGTTACAGCTAATGTTAGTTGAAAGGCCTCTGTGAACTCTGTATGCCGGAAGCCTTCTGTGGGCTCGAAACGTGCGCCAAAAGGCTCAGTGAACTCTGTGCGCTCTGTGAGAGAAAAAAATCCTCAGCGAGTCACATGTGTCTCATCTCTTAGAGAGGGTGTTTTCTATTTCTCACAGAAGAACACAGAAGAACAGAATACACAAGGTTTCACAGAGACATTAAGTCAACCGATATCACAGAACATTACAGCCAAAAGAAGCCTCACCCCCAGCCCCTCTCCGAATGGAGAGGGGAGTAATCACCGAGATACCCCTACATGTTTGGTGTACGTATAGTATTCCTTCTCCTTCTATCAGCAGACCCATAGGGGTAACCTCACATACTACTCCCCTCTCCATTCGGAGAGGGGTTGGGGGTGAGGCCGGCCCAATAGGGGTAACCTCGCATACTACTCCCCTCGCCATTCGGAGAGGGGTTGGGGGTGAGGCCACATTATCCCCCTACCCTCACCACGACCGCCTTACCTTCTAAGGAGAAAGGGCCATCGAGGAGGACAGTATCGTGTCGGTGGATGGGAATGGCATTGACGCAGCAATCCTCAAGGGCAAAGAGGATCGTTCGACGGCTGTCAACGAAGGATTCGTCTGACAAGATACGAGCATCGACAGTCACTCCATGGCGCACAATAACATTGAAGTCCACTGCACCCCGCGTATTCTCCGAACAGACACGTTCGTGTCCTTCAAACTCATACAGAGCATTGTGGGACAGCACAATACGTTGATTATCTTTTATCAGTGTAATCTCACCTTCCAAAGGTAGGATATACCGTGTGAAACCAGAGAAGTCAGAGAACTCGCTCTCCATGTTGTCAATGATGGCCGAAGAGATACGCACGTCAAAACACCGAGCCGACAAATCACCATCAGCAGGTGATATAAACACCTGACGTGTGACTCCACCCTCCCACGTCGTCGTCTTGTAATTTGATTGAGTGATTATTTCCATAATATAATAAAAAGAGAACAACAAGCCACAACAAGCCTCAACTAACCACAACCGGCCCCTCCCCCGACCCCTCCTCCAAAGGAAGGAGAGTAGAATGCGTGATACCCCTATTAGTCAGGACACGTCCTTCTGCTATTCATAAGCAAGTTGTTCCCAGTACTTCCTATCTGTCAGTAAAGATTAGGTCGCTGAAGAATCACATACCTTATTATAGGGGTATCTCACATTTCACTCCCCTCCCTTTGGGGGAGGGGCAAGGGGGAGGGGCCGGTCGTGGTTGCCTTTCTACTTCTTCACAACCTTCACAGTCTTATAAACCTTACCATTCTTAAGCACCTGAACGAGGTACATACCCTTTGCGCCAGTGATAGCTACGTTAACGACCTGACCCTGTGCAGCCTCAAAGCTATTGCTCTGGAGGAGTGCGCCAGTAGTACCGAGCACGTTGATTGTGTAGCGACCATTGTCAGCAAAGCGCAGATTTACGCTCTCAACGAATGGGTTAGGATAAACAGAGAAACCAAGTTGAGCATCGACTGCATCAATAGCGTTAGCCTCGGAGGTAATCTCAACAATCTCTTCTACGGTCTTCTCAGCCTCGCCCCAACCGTTCTTCAGCTTCAGGGTTACATTCTTCTTACCAGGAACAGCATAGGTAACGACAGCTGTCTTATCAGTAGATGAAGAGATAACACCATCACCCAAAGTCCAAGTAGGAACTGTCTTAATCTCGTATGTACCGACAACACCAGGGAAGCCTAATACATCGTTGTTAGGCTTTTGGTCGACATAAGAAGCACTTGATGTATTCTCGCCACCACTACCAGCGACAACGACAACAGAACCATCATAGTTTCTACCAGCAGTACCGAGGTTCTTAAACTTCAATCCGTCAACCTCCTCAAAGGTGAAGTAAGCCTTCAAGTCAGCAGGAACTTCGCCTTCCTTGTAGCCCTTCATCGCCTGTAATACCTCGTCATCGGTAAGTGGTCTGTTCCAAACCTGCACCTCATCAATGACACCATTGAAGCCACTCTTGTAGACACCACCACCACCGATGAAGATGTCGGCTACCTGACTGATATCAATACGTCCGTCGGTACGTACTACATCCTCACGACGCTTAGACTCAGTGAAGCTGTGGTCAGCCACCTTACGACCGTTGAAGTAGATCTTCTGCATATTGCCATCATCCTGTGTTACGACGATATGGTTCCATACACCAGGAGTAACATTGTAACCAGTAGACATCACTTCCTCGTAAGGATTGTCGTGAGCTGTCCAACCCATTGTGTTGAACGAAATCTCATTCGCTTCATGCTTCGTTCTATGACCCTGCCACTCTGGACGGATAGTTACCCAAAGGTCACCCCAGTTGTTGTGTGGCCACTTGTCATGGATAGAGTTCTTATTGATAAGGTTTGTACCCTGACTATCATGGCTGAACTTGTCTGCCTTGAACCAGAGAGCGTATGAATAAGACTTACCCTGCTGAACATCACCAGGGATGCGGAACATCTTAGGGTCGGTAATCTCAAGACCACGTGACGCCTTACCCTCACCGAGACGACCCTCGTAAGTGTAAGTTACGTTCTTACCGGTCACTTCTGTTGTCTTGTCAGCAGTGATATCAGTAATCTGAGGAACAGCACCTGTAGCCTCTGGAGTAACCTTTACCTTACCACGGATAACGCTTTCCTTACCGTTGCTATCCATAACAACGAGGTCGTATGTACCCTCTGTTGGAACAGCAAACTTTGCACTTGTACCGCTTTCGCCCTGAGCAACAACAGCACCAGTAACAGCATTCTTCAACTTCCATGACTGAGCAGCAGGAACCATGTCATCAAGATACTTGAGTGTGAACTCCTCGTTTGGCTTGATAACAGGACGATCAGCAACGACATCGCTCAATGGCTGGTTGTAAGCAACCTCCTTATACTCTGACCAAACAATGTCAGAACCCTTCTTACCATCAGGAGATACGGCACGTACACCGAAACGGCAGTCGCGCTTGTCGGCACCTGATACCATTGGAGCATCAACAACGTATGCAGCCCATGAGGTAGTAGCGGTAAGCAACTGCACTGGCTGGTCTTTCTGCTGGAAGTAGATTTCATAATACCATGTACCTACTTCGTCGTTATAAGTCTTCTCCCAACCTGATTCTTCCTTAGAAGCATACTGCATCTTGAAGTCACAAGCGTTGTAACGACCACGGAGAATCTCAACCTTCTTAATTGTTGGAGCCACTGTCGCGAAGTCCTTTGCATTGTCGCGGAGTGCCATCTCACCAACACGCAACTCATAATTGGCAGGAGTATTCTCAACAACAAGACCCATCATCGCTACCTTATCACCAGTAGCCAAACCTAAGTCTGAAGCCTTTACGGTGAAAGTCTTCCACTCGCCTACTGCCTCAACAGCTGGCAATGCCACCTCTTTATACTCGGTGACGTGGTCCTTCAGGGCTACAAAGAACTTAGCATGTGTGTCCTTGTCGGCGATAGTCTTATAGGTAACAGAGAACTCATAGTCTGGCTGTACCTCAAGCATTGTCTTAAAGAGTTTCACACGTGAGAATGCTGTTTGTCCAGAGATAGACAAACATGAGCCACCCCAGTAAGCATCATCAAAGGTAAGTTCTGCCTTTGCAAGACTATTGATATTACCTGTGTTTACCTGATCAGCCCCGTCAGTAATCCACCAACGCCATGTTGGCATGTAATCCTGCGTATTGAGGTTGTACCACTTGTGATTGAAGGTAACCTTACCATCCTTGCGGAAGCTCAAACCATTACCAAGGTTAAAGCGTGAAACGAATGGAACCTGCTGGATAGTAGACTTCGCTGTGAGGAAGGTTGCAAGTCCGTGGAAGCTCTTTAAGCTTGCATTTGCCAAATTACAATCCGTATTGATGGCTGGTAACAGACCTGGATTGTTATATCCACCACTAAACATAAGCTCCTGCTTCTTCAGATAAGTCTTCTGAATAGCAATGTCAGATGTACCATTGTCGGTAGCACTCTGGTGGATAAGACTCTGCTTGTGAGCGCCCCAGAAACCGATAGAGATATCATTGTCTAACAATGCGCTCCAACTTGCCTGACGCAAACCACGACCTTGAATATCAAAGCCTGCATAATAATCGAAGCTACTACGACCCAAACGCTTTGCTGTACTTACTGAACCACTCAAATGACTTGGACCCCAGTTGTAGTTAGCAAACAACATATCAGTTGCAATGTTATCCTTATCACCGAAGATCTTCTTGTTGTGATTGCCCAGACCGCCATCAAAGTGAATACGACCATCATCTCCAGTACCATCATACCAATGTACTTCAAACTTCCAGTTGAGTTTCTCTGCTTCCTTATGACATGCCACAAAGAAGTCTGATAACAGTGTCATAACTGAAGAGCTGGTATGGAACTCAGAGTTAAAACCAATACCATTGATACCATAAAACTTCATCATACGAACCAATGGCTCTGCATAGACGAACTTATCGTTCTTCTTCTGAGTAAGCTGGTATAAAATTCGACCATAGTTGTCATAGCTCCATCGACTTGGGTAAACCGTATTGCCGTAAGGTATAGACATCACACAACCCACACTAACACCGTTCTTATGAGCAACGTCAGTCAGACCTGCAGTAGAACGAATCCAAGGTGAAGTCCAGTTTCCGTGGATGTCAATGTATGACCACAAACTAAAGTTATCGCCCTCAAAGCAATAACGAGGAAGCGCCTTCCACTGAGCGGTAGGGTCGTCAAGCGGTGTCCACAGACACATCTTACGATCGCGCTTCACATTTGAATGAACCTGATAGTCGCCATCCTTAATACGCTCGAGTGGACGAACACGTGAGATAAAGAACTGGTCGTCAATCTCGCTGACGCCCTGTGGTTGCTTCATCTCACCTTTCAGCCACGCTTCAAGGTAGTTAGGCAGGTTCTCAAACTTAGCATCCTGGATGTCCAATGGATGTGTTGGCGTACGCTGTGCACTCACAGTGAGGCAGCTTGCCAATGCCAAGGATGCAAATAAAGTAATCCTTTTCATGAATAATAAATGTTTAGTTTATAAATAATTTTAGGTTTATACAGCTATAAGCATATAACTATATAAGGTTTGTCTCTGTTTAGAAATTATGCTGTTTATTTATACTTTCGGGTTTAAAGATTAAATGTTCTTAATAGATAAAAGGATAAAACAGAAAGTGCCAGAAGGAGATTAGCTCCTTCCAGCACTTAGAGAATTATTTACTTACAGATAAACTTAACTGTACGAAGGGTCTTACCGTCCTTCTTGACATTCACAACGTAAACGCCCTGAGCACCAAGATGGAGACGTACAGACTCTGCACCATTGACAGAAACAGCCTTGCTTGCTACCATCTGACCATTGGTAGAGAATACCTGAACGAGGTAGTTACCCGGTGTCTCAACGTCGAAGAGGACATCACGATCGATAGCGTAAACCTTCATGTCAGCAGCCTCAGTGCCGTTGATACCTGTTGGATCAGCCTTCACCTTGATTACCTGGAAGGTACGAGTGTCAGAACCATGTGCGTTCTTCAATGTCAATGTAACCTCATAGTCACCTGCCTTAGCATACTTCAACTTCGCTGTACCAGCCATATCAGTACCATCTTGTGAAACGATAGTAGCCTTCTTAGCTGTCCACTCTGCTGTAGTCTTCACCTGATAGTTACCAGAAACGAATGCGCTACCAGCATCGTAAGTTGGAGCATCTGGAACAAGTGTTGTAACACCTTCGCCTTCACCAGCCTTCAATTCACCGTGAGCCAACTTAGCATTGCCCACCTTGCTTGCGAAGTAGTGGTCAGCATCAGCGTCTGCCTCGAAGTCCCAGTAAGCCTTCAAACCAGCCTCATTAGCATCGGTAGACATCATTGTGTGAGCAGCCTCTGCTGCTGTGAGCGCCTTGTTGAAGAACTTAACATCATCAACAGTACCATTAATAGCAGCTGCTCCGGCACGACCAAGACTGATACCGAGGACATTATTATCCCACCAAGCATTGTTAGCAAAGCCATCTGGATTAATACCATCGCCCTTATGACCATCGTACTCCCAGTTATGAGCCTTAGCAGCCTTACCATTGATATAAACCATCGGTTTGGTTGTAGTACCATTACCCTCCATAGCTAATACAAAGTGTGTCCAAGCACCCGGAACGAAGTCAACCTCCCAACGCTGCTTGTACTCCTTAGCACCACCAGCATTCTTCTCACGGAGTGTCACTTCATAAACACCTGTGTTAGGATCGTATGTAGTCCACATTGTACCCCAGTTGTTCTGTGGCCAACCTGTACCTGGGTCACGCATATCGATAATCTGAGTACCACCAGTGAAGCCATTGAACTTAACCCAGAATGCGAGTGACCATGCCATATTGTTCTTGCTTGTACTGTTGAAACCGAGCTCAGAAACCTTAACACCTACTGGCTTCTCGAGAGTCTTGATACCTCTTGAACCAGAACCATCAGCCTTCTTACCTTCGTACTTCATTGTTACTTCGCTGTTAGGAACAACCTCGATAGAAGTCTCGCTGTTGTTAGCTGTGAGCTTGTTGATATGAGGAACAGCACCTACTGCATCAGAAGTAATCTGAATGTAGTTAGCATATCTTACCTCCTTATTAACGCGCGCACCATTCTCATTAACAGCACCTGTAAGAACGAGATCGTAGAAGCCTGTCTGGCTCAAACCATTCTCAACCTTGATTTCATTAGCATTGTTGCTGGTTGCAACAGTTGCACCATTGTGCTCAATCTTCCAGTTACCAGCCTCGTGACGTGGATCAACATAAGCGATAGTGAAAGCCTCGTTTGGCTTGATAACAGACTTGTCTGCCTTGATTTCGTCGCTATATTCATAGCTATTGAAGATTTCGTGATCCTCGCCCCAAGCGATAGCACTCTCCTTCTTCATATCGAGAGATACTGCAGATACACCGAACTTCACCTTGCCCTGACCCTTAAGGTCTACAGGAACAGAATAGAACATACCTGCCCATGAAGTGGTTACACCCATGAGGATTGGGTCCTTACCCTCCTGCTTAGCCCAGAGTTTGAAGAGAGAAGTCTTTACGTCTGTGTTGTAGCAAGGCTCGCCCTGACCCTTAGTGTTAGGCATGTTGAAGATAATCTTAGCGTCAACACCATTCTTTGCAGCGTGCAACAAGGTTGTCTTTACATCGATTGGCTGTGCTGGAGCATCGAAGCTACCACGAACGATTGAGAACTCACCGAGGTAGAGATTCAAGTCGGCAGCATTCTCCATCTTGAGCGCAACGAGTGCAAGTGTCTTACCGTTCAAAGTACCATCAACAGTGATAGTCTTCTCAACCCACTTGTCCTCATCAGCCTCATCAGTAGAAGCCAATACTGGATAAGCCTTCTCAGCGTTTACATTGTCCTCTGTAGCGAATACCAAAGAAGCATCAGCCTTACCACCCTTAACCTTATAACGGAAGGTGATAACGTCGCCTGACTTCAAAGCATACTTTGTCTTGAAGAGGTGGAGATACTCCTTAGGAGTAGAACCATGTACACGAACAGTAGAACCACCCATGTAAGCATCGTCCCATACGAACTCTGCATCAAGACCAGTTGCAGGAACATCAGCTGCAGTACGACCGAGCAACTTGCTTGCAAACCACCAACGCCATGTTGGCAAGTAATCCTGTACACCTACGTTAGCCCATGGACGATCGTTCTTACGTACACCACCGTAGTTGAAGAACTTACCGTTACCGAGGTTGAAGTAAGTAATCAATGGCTCCTGTGTCAAGTCCCAAGACATAGAACTACGTGCGGTCATCATCGCTGACATACCAGCAAAGTCTGTATTATCAGCATTGTAGTTCAAGCTGTTATTGATTTGGAGAGAGTTAACCGGATTACGTGAACCGCTTGAGAACCAACGCTCAGTACGCAACATATAAGTGCGCTGCTGTGTCTCTGGGTCACTACCCTTCTCACCACGACTCTCAAAGAACATGTTCTGTGAGTGAGCACCCCAAAGACCGATAGAGATTGGATAATTCTTCAACAAAGTCCAACGTGAACCTGTACGTGGCTCACCACCCTGCATGTTGATACCAGCATAGATGTCTAATGGGTTACGCTCAATCTCTTCAGCCATCTCAACTGTATTCTGCAACAATGTTGATGAGTTCCAGTTATAGTTGAAGAAGAGGTTGGCAGCCTCGCTGCCTTTTGCACCAAATATGCTCTTGTTATATTCATTCAAACCATGGTCAAAAGAGATACGTCCCTTATCATTGGTACCATCATACCATATATTCTCATAGATTGGGTTGGTTGGTCTGATTGCTTTGTTAAGATCCACATGAAAATCTCTTAGTTTTCTTGTTATACGACCACCACCAAAATACTCTGAATACTCAGAGTTGTAGCCAAGACCATCATAACCAAAGTAATTCATGTAAGCAGCTGCCTTCTGCACATCTGTTGTAGCAAGTTGTTCTAAAGCACTGCTCCACGCACCAGACAATCCACCATATGGAATACCAGCAACAGAAGATACAGGCACACCATTCTTATGTGCTGCGTCCAACAAAGCTGCAGGAATACGACCTAAGCCACAGTTCCAGTCACCCCAGTGTGTAACGTATGGCCACATTGAGAACACCTCAGAATCGAAGACGCCATCAGGGAGAGCGTTCTTACTTGGCACGTTCCATGGCAACCAAGCAAGGAGTTTCTTGTCGTTTGTCTCTGTAAGGTCTGTACGAACCTGTGTGTCCGTATAACGGAAACGCTGCTTTGGTTTTACACGAGAGATGAAGAAGTTATCATCATCATTGATTTTAGGGTTCGACTTTGACCAGCTCTGCAGTTTGCCTGGGAACTGCTGTGACTCAAAGCCCCACTGAATGTAGTTGCTCTTAAGTTCCTGTGCCATCAAGGTTGATGGAATTAGGCAGCAACCAAAAAGAAGTAAATTAATTCTTCTCATAATTGATTTGGGTTTTAATGTTATTGAATAATTATAAATCTTATTACCGTTTAGATCTGCCTCCACTCGTTAGGAAAACAGACGTTGTCCGAGAATTGCATCCTTCGTTGATACCGCTTAGTAGACTTTACCTGTCTTTCGATAGCTTTATAGATGCCAACTGTGCCTCACGTCTCTCATTTCCATTCGTCGTATTCATGCTTAGCACATCGTGTGCGAAGGCTTAACACCACTTGTGCGGATGCTCCGCACCATTAAAAAAGATGCTAAAGGAACATTCCACTGTTCATAAGACGAGGGTTGCACTACCCTAACAAAAGCCACGTTTTATCGGACATTTTTATTATCAGAAAGCTTACCTACCAAACAAAACAAGGCTACCCGACTCGATAGAATCAAGTCAGATAACCTCATTTTATATCACCTATTACTTAATCGTAATCTTTTGTGTACGGATAACATTGTTGTTCTGCATCTTAACGAGGTAAACACCTGCTGGCAACTCATTTGTATTGAAAGACTTTGGATTAACCAAGCTCTTTACAGTCTGACCGTCAGTAGAGAATACCCATGCACGTTCAACATTCTCGAATACTACCTTACCGCCAACAACAGTGAGCTGTGAAGCACCACCTACGTTAGCAGATATGATGTTAGTAGAACCACCCTCGAGCAACTCTGGCTCGTCAGCAACACCCTTATCATGGGTGTCAGCCTTAGCACCACGAGCAGCGTTAGAACCAGTGATAGTCACCTTGAAGTCGATAGCAAAGCCCTTATTGAACTTACCAGTTGGTGTCAAACCGCCCTGGAACCATGCGTCACAGAAGACAAGGCGGAGACGGCTCTGACCTGGCTTAGCATCTTCAGGAACCTTGAAGGTGTACTCATTCAACTGCTGTACCTGTGCAGGAACGCCCTTGCGAACCTGACCAAAGAATACAACACACTCACCCTCGTTAGGATTCTCAGAGAGATTCTCTGGGTTGAACTGCTTGTCGCCATTGAAGTCCATCCAAGCCTTACCCATACAATAGCGGAGGTCGTCATTGCTCTGGTCCTTCATCTGAGTAGCCTCATAGCCCTTAATCTTCACCTTAACTGTCTTACCCTGCTCAACAACCAATTCTTGGTCAGCAGTTGCATCAACATAGTTGGTCTCATTACCAGCAGGACCGTTAGCCGTATAGTCGATATTCTTTGTACCGCCCTCTGTCTGGAACTTCTGAACATAACGAATCTTACGAGCTGTTTCTGCACCAGCAGCAGCATTGTCGAGTTCAACTGTTCCGTAGCCCTCTTCCTGTGCCTCTGGGAGTTCAGACTGCTGAGCACGTGGCACAGCAATCCACTGTGTCTTTGAGTAGGTCTTAAGGTCAGTACTTACTGAGCGAACACCGATGAAAGGTTTGTCGTCAACACTTGTGAACTGGATGTTAGGAACGAGTGTAGCCCACTGTGATGTACGGCCTACCTCAGACACCTTACCATTCTCACCGTTCTTATAGAGAATCTCAAAGTGGTCGATATTTGCCTCATCGTTATAAACGGTTGGATTCTGTCCAGGGTCCTTATCAATTCCCCATACCGCCTTAACAGAAAGAGAATTCTTTGTTTCCTCCTTCACCTGAACGGTCAAATCCTTCACGTTAGCTGGTGTTGCTGTCACGTCGTCGTTGAGTTCGAGCTTACCAACAAGTACATTATAGTCAGCATCTGAATCCTTCACACGCAGACCGATACGCTCAATCTTCTGACCAGCAGTAATATCATTCAACTCAACCTTCTTCTCTGTCCAGTTTGAGTTCTCGGTGTTACCCAAAGCATAAGCCTTCCAAGCACCATTCACACGTACGATGAGAGAAAGTTTTGAGTCGTTATTGCCTTCTTTGCCAGTCTTGATAGCTACCTTAGCAACTACCTTACCCTTAGAAGGAGTGAGGTTAGTCTTGAAGAGAACAACGTCTGTAGCAGTTGCATTGTTGACACCCTTCAAGCGAAGTGCTGCACCACCTGTGTAAGCATCCTCATTGGTGAATGAAGGCTGTACGTCTGTGCTGGCTACTTCAGTCTCTGGCTTAACAACCATCCAACGATAAGTAGGCACGACATCTTGGCTACTCATGTTATACCATGAGCCTGCAGTCTTCTTACCCTTATAGTTATAACGTTCGCCATTACCAGTGTTGAAGTGGGTAGCGAAAGGAAGGTTGCCTGAGATAGCTGTACGCTCTGGAATCCATGAAGCAAGACCTGCGAAACGTGCCAAAGGAGGTGTGGTACCCTGTGCCTCAACATTATTCCCCCTATTGCTAATCTCTGGACGATACAAAGGATTACGGTTGCCACCAGAGAAAGCACGTTCAAGATACTCCTGATAGTTAGACATACGAGACATAGCGTCGCCACCAGTGTTATAACTCCAGAAACGACTCTCTGCATGCTCACCCCACAGACAGATACCACAACGCTTAGCATCTTGGTTGTTAAGACTATTCCATCGTCTGTCCATGCTTACAATCCATACACCAGCGTATAAACCATCGGCTGAGCCCATAGTGCGTTCTGCCTCTTTTACAGAACTGCCCATGTTCCAACTGAAGTCGCTGTTGTCGTAATTCAACATCACCTCACAGATACGATTGTCCTTATCTTGACCCCACATATATCTTGAGCTATATGATGTCAGACTTGAGCTCGTTGTATAATACATAATCTTGAAGTCGTTAAAACCTTCAGACTTCGCAATCTTGTAAAGTTCCTTATGGAAGGCTATGTTATCTGCATCTTGATACTTGTTGGTGCTTTCCCAGTTATAGTTGATACCATCGAAACCGAGGAAGCGCATACAGTTGATGATAGGGTGTGTATAACGGAAACTACCATCTGTATTGCGTGTCATGATGAAGCCTGCCCAACTGTTAGCAGCTCCACCCGTTGTATGATCGAAGAACTTAATACCAGCGAAGATGCTTGTACCATTGCGGTGAGCAGCATCAGCCCATGAACCTGGTGCTTGGAAAAGTCCGTAGTTCCAGGCACCAAACAGGTTGGTATAGTTCCACATTGAGAAGTTATCGTTAGCAAATGTCTTTGAAGGATAGCCACCGAGGTTCTTTCCAGCACCACCAGGGATATTCATAAAGAGGTTACGATTCTCGTAAGTATCTTGGAGAAGACGGTCAGCACGTGACTCAATAGCACGCTTTCTGACGTGTGAGCGGATAAACTCTACCTCGTCTTTGATGCCCCATGCAGTAAGGTCGGCATCAGTAGGATATTTCTTGCCGTTATCAAGAAGTTCTGCAAAATGCTCAAGAAGGGTCTGATCGCCCAACTTTGACAGGTCGAACACCTGTGTTGAAGCTGTTGAAGAATATGTTTGTGCAGTCACACCGACAGGAGCCATAGCCATCATAGCTGCGATGATCCATGCACTAAGAGTAGATTTTTTATTCATATGATTTAGGTTTTGTAATTAATACTTGATAGATTTAAATCCCAGTAGAGTGACGTTTATACCACCCTACTGGGCTATTGTTGCAATTCAGAGTTTCATTTAGAAGTTTGAAGTGGTCTTATCCCAGAAGAGACGAGTTGCCATCTTGTCTGGACCGCCCAATGCTGGGATACCTGTGTTGTCAACATCCTGCTTTGTTGCGATGTCGCTTGTGCCAGGGAATGGCAGACGACGCATGATATCACCAGGAACTAAACTACCATCAGCCTCATCGATGTTCAATACTGGCAACATACGTGGGAAACCTGTACGACGGAGGTCAACCCATGCCTCGAAGCCATTAGGATAAGTAGCGAGGTACTTCTGAGTGATAATCTTCTCGAGTTTTGTCTCTTGTGAGTCGCTGTCGTTCCACTTTACACCAACATGGATTGGTGAAGCAGCGTCTGGTGTGTCACCAGTTGGATCCTTATAAACATAAGCTACAGGATTCTCCTGTGCCATGTAGGTGTCAATCCAAGAGTCATACCAGTTTACATTCTGCTGTCCGTTAGGACTCTCACCGTCCATAGACTTCATCTCAGGATCCTCACAGTTTCCATGACGAATACCCTCCTCGTAGAAGTGCTGAGCCGAACCGCCCATGTTCCAACCACGGAGTGCACCCTCTGCACGGAGGAAGCATACCTCAGCATACTTCATCAAATAAAGTGGTGCAGAGTTGAAGTACTGCTCGTTCAGCTTACTGAATGCGATGTACTGGTTCTCATCATATCCCTGACCTTCACCTGGATGTGTACCGGTACGGATACCACAGATGCGGCTGTCAGCAGGTGTTGTCTCGCCTGTCTTATTGTTCTTAATAACGTTGTCGTTCTTCTTGAAGAGATATTTCAACCAAGGGTGATTGAAGGTCTTCAATGTGATTTCCATTGTTGCACTCATACGAGCATCGCCCCAACTCTCAACGCCTGGCAATGGATTACTAAAGCCCATCACACCTGGACGGATTGAAACGCTCTGTGCCTCGTTCTCAATAACGCCATCAGCAACAGCCTCTTCAGCCAATTTCTGTGCACGAACAGGGTCGCTCTTTACCATGTGCATAGCGATACGCAACTTCAATGAGTTGGCATAACGTGCCCATGCCTTCAACGTTCCGTCAGCAGCACCACCATCGGTCATGACAACGAAACGGTCAACGAACGCACTCTTAATCTTCTGCTTGTAGGCAGCTGGCTTCTGATCGAAGTAGTGGAAACAAGCAATGGCAGTGTCGAGGTTGGCAACAGCATCATTGTAGACATCCTCTACCTTATTATAAGTATAAGGACCTACCTGCAAGTTAGTCTTCAACTCACGGTAAGGCATTGGACCATAAACGTCAGCTACCTCAACAGCCTGCTGGTTGAAGAGGGTCAAATAAGCTGCCTTCAACTCTGGAACAGCATTTACCTTCTCATTATTCAAGATAGGAACAAGCGAAGTCTTCATCTCTGTGAATGAGCCCCATGCACCACCATAGCACTTCTGATCGATAGCGTATGACGATGCCAAACGAATCTTTGAATACTGGAAGAAAGTGTGAGGAACAACCGTGTACTCTGCATAGTTGTCAACACCGAGAGAATACTGATACTGATAAGCATGTGGACCAGGGTTCTCACCATTCTTACCACCACGCATAGAGAACTGTCCACCAACACCAGCATCGAGCAAGTCTTGCATTGCATTGAGTGCCTCATCTGCTGCTGCAGCATCTGTAGCCTGACGGAAAGGAATCTTATCCACGTCACCACGGCTTGTCACCTTCTCAACATTCTTGGTTGTTGAGTTGAACTCATCACCAGGGTTGTCATAGTCAAGACATGACTGTAGACCCAGTGTTGGCAATGCCATCGCCATGAGCACGATTATATGTTTACTTTTCATTGTTGTTTATCTTTTGAATATTATTGTATTGTTTAAGCTTATTCGGAGCTAAAGATGTGTTGTAACGGTTGTGTTACGTGGGGAGCAAGACGTCAAACATTACATTTGTTTCTCACTCCCTTTCACTCTCTTCACTCCTTTCTCACTCCTTTTCTCTTAGAAGTTAGCCTTCAATGAGAAACCGAATGAACGTGAAGATGGCATATTGAAGCTCTCAAATGCGCCGAGACCATTCTGTGTAGACAGAGATACGTCTGGGTCTGTTGGTGCATCCTTATAGATGAAGAACAGGTTACGAGCGATGAATGAGAGGGTCAAGTTACGGTTCTGACCGAAGAGGTCACGGAAGGTGTAACCCAATGAAAGCTCACGAAGACGGAAGTTTGTTCCGTTGTAGAGATAGGTTGATGGGTTGCTTGATGCGCCCAATGCCTGATAATATGACTGGATAGGAACGATGCGACCGCTACCATCATTGAGTTCCATACCTGGTACGTTACCATAGTTGGTTGCAACGATGTTGTTACGCTCTGCGCTGAGACGAGCTGCCTCTGTACGCTCTGAAGCACCGATATAGTCAAGATATGACTCTGTCAATGAGAGTACTTTACCACCGATACGACCGTTGATGAGGAATGAAAGCTGGAACTCCTTATAGTTAAAGGTATTGGTCCAACCCATCTGCCACTTAGAGTTCATGTTACCGAGGAAGCGGTCGTTTGAACCTGTCTTGTCGAATGTTGGCTCACCCTTAGCTGTCAATACGATATGACCATTTGCATCGCGCATGAAGTCGCCTGCATAGATGTCACCAATAGCACCACCCTTCTGGTAGATTACCTTTGCCTCACCTACAGTCTGCTGATACTTACGTGATGTTCCGTCCTTATCATAACCTGTCTCAAGAATCTTGTTGTCGTTGAATGAGAGGTTATAAGAGGTACGCCAACGGAGGTCCTTACCGAGCTTGAAGTCGTAGCCAATGGTTGATTCGAAACCAGTGTTACGCACCTTTGCAGAGTTCAGCAACTCGGTGTTACCACCCAATGAGCCAAGCTCCATGTAGAGGTGACGAACGATGGTGTTATAGAAGGTGAAGTCGAAGCTCAAACGGTTGTTCAAGAACAATGACTCGATACCTGTCTCGAATGAACCTGTCTCCTCTGGTACTGGTGAGAAGTCGAGCAACTTGTTACCTGACAATGCACCTGTCTGGAGGTTACGGCTCATCGCACCGTATGCCTTATTAGGGATAGAGTTACCTACTGATGAGTAAGAAACACGATATTTCAAGAAGTTAAACCAGTCTGGCAATTTCACCAACTGACTTACGATAGCGTTGGCACCAACACCGAAGTAACCGTAGTTATCGGTATCAATCTTACCCAACTGCTTGAAGTAGCGGAATGGACGATACCAGTCGCGACGATAAGAAGCATCGAAGTAAACGGTCTCTTTCCAACCTAACTGTGCTGTGAAGAGGTATGAGCGGTCCCAGTTTGAACTCTTTGAAGTACTTGTTACGCCATAGCCACCTGCGCTGGTCTCGAAGTAGTTAACCATTGTTGGGAGCTTACGCATAAGACGGTCGTAGTAAGTTGCAACGGCGTCTGTACCCTTCGTCTCGCCCTTGATAGTATGACCTACATAACCTGCTGTTGCTGATACTGAGTAGTCACCGAAGGTCTTGTTATATGACAAGAGGTAGTCGGTATAGAACTCTGTTGTCTTCTCGTCCGAATCCCAAAGACGACCGTAGTCTTCCATTGATGCAGGGAGGAAGGTAGTAGCAAAGCGAGTTGCATGATTCTTGAAACGAATCTGACTGTAGTTGACACGTGCCTGGAAAGTCAAACCATCATAGATGTCAACATTTGCTTGCAAGGTACCAAAGAGGCGGCTCTCCTTCTGCTGACTGTTACCCATATTGATCAGCCAGTATGGGTTGTTGTTAGGATGAGAGAGGTATGCCCACTCCTGCTGTGGACCAGTCAGAGTTGTGCGCTGACCAGCTGCCCAAGCGAAGTTAGAACCATTGAGCTTGTAATATGAACCTGGATTTGACAACCACTTACCCTCATCGTTCATGTAATGGTCACGATAGTAATCCATATCGATGTTCTGAGGTGCGGTATAGAGGTGATAGAGAGGGTTACCTACCGTACCACCACCAGGACGGTTCTTTGTCTTTGACTCAGTATAGTTCATCGATGCATCAATGTGCAAACGCTTGAAGAAGTTATAAGTCTGACGGAAGCTGATAGAGTTACGGTTGTATGAGTTGTTACGCATCATACCTGTTGCATGGCTGTTTGCCACAGACACGTAGGTACGTGCTATCTCTGTACCACCAGAAAGTGAGATTGAGTTATTTGTTGTGACACCCGTACGGAAGAAGTTGTCTACATCGTTACCTGCACGATTGCGGAGATAAACATTATGACGACGTGCCATGATTGGATTGCCACTTGCGTCTGTACCAATCTGCTCTTCTGGATAACCTACCCAACGCTCATCTAATGGAGTGCGTACTACGAGGTCGTTGTCTGCACGGTCTGTGAGCTTACCACCCCAGTTGTTCAATGACAACGAACCTGTTGCTTGGTCGTAGGCAGCACCGTAGGTCTTCTGAATCTTTGGTGTCAACAATGGAGAATCGAAAGTGATGTTTGAGGTTACGTTAATATCAACCTTACCCTCACGACCACGCTTGGTGGTAATCATCACAACACCATTGGCAGCACGTGAACCGTAAAGCGCAGCAGCGTTAGCACCCTTGAGGACATTGATTGACTCGATATCGTCTGGGTTGATTAATGACAATGGGTCAGAACCCTCAGAAGTTCCTGTTGAGCCGAAACCCTCTGCGCCCATACCCTGCTGACCACGAATACCATTACTCATTGGTACACCGTCAACTACGATGAGTGGAGAACTGTTACCGAGGATAGAACGGTTACCACGAAGAACAATCTTTGAAGCACCACCAGCACCACCAGCACTTGGCGTAATAGTGATACCAGCTACCTTACCTTCGAGTGAGTTAGCAGCGTTAGGATCCTGCACCTTCATGAGGTCCTCTGCCTTCACCTGCTGCGTTGCATAGGTGAGAGACTTTTCCTTACGCATAATACCCATGGCGGTAACAACTACCTCGTTCATGGTGTTTGCCTCTTCCTTCAATGTCACGTCGATCGTACCCTTACCACCAACAGGGATGGTCTGTGCTGCATAACCGATGTAAGAGAAGACGAGCTTCGCGTTTGCAGTGGTATTGAGGGTATAGTTACCATCAATATCCGTTACTGTGCCATTAGTGGTACCCTCAACGAGGACGGTAGCACCAATGAGCGGTTCGCCGGTTGAGTCAACGACACGACCGGTCACTTTGTGATTACCATTCTGCTGTACTGCCTGTACTGCAGTGCTGGTGTTTGTACCTGCGTAGACACCTGTTGGTGCCAATGCTAATGATAGAGCAAAGGCAGCCGAGAAGTACAGATGCTTCTGCTTTGATTCTTTAAAGATTCTCATCAGGTTTAGGTTTTAAACTTTTATTTATTACTTTCCTAACTTTTTCTTGTTAATTGGGTCGATGTCAGTAGTCCTCTATTGCTTACTACGCTACATCGGAGGTTCTTGTTCGCTTGCTCCTATCTTTTATCAGAAGTCTTGTTTGCTTACTCCTATTATAGTTCAGAAGCCTTCCTACCCTTCGCTTTCGAATGAGTAGTACGCTTTACTTACTACTACGCTCTATTAGAAACTCTCATCTGCTCACCCCTATATATATAATAAGGTGTAACCGATTTAGGTTTTCTTGTTCACATCCTTTAGCTTTCTCCGAGCGATAACTGCCTAACTCACAGGGCCTACCTCCTTTGTCCTTGCCTTCGCAACGCCCTTATAAGCAGTCAATTATACCTCCCCTCAGTGCTCGAACGATTAGATTGGTCTAATGACACCTATCTTTCAAACAACTTAAATACTTATAATACTTACATAAAATTTAATATTTAACATATATAAACACATGGTGAACGAGTAGACAAGTTGACGAGTTGACAAGCGAACAAGTTACTTGTTAGAAAGATAAAGAATAGACAAGGTAAAGGGAAGACAGAGTAACAAGGAAAACAAGATGGAAGGGAAGACAGAATGACCATGTATTTTTACAGTTTCTGTAGGATAAACAAACTTACACTTTGTATTTACAAATGGCATATAGTTAAAAAGAAAACCCCATCATAGTTAGATTTTCATCTATCTATGATGGGATTTTATCTTAGCTTTCATGCTTATAAAAGCATAAACATAACTTTATTTTTAGGCTTGAAACAAAACCTTAAAGTGGACAACACTAATTTACTTAATGTTAGCAAATGGTGCAAAACTATTGTCTGAACCTGTAGTAGACTCTTCTACCAATACAGGGCGAATAGCCTTTGCTTGTCCCTTATCGTTCTTTGAGAAATTCCATTCTGATGGACCAAAGAAGAAGTCCCAGCCCATGGCAGCACTTGTACTACTCATATACTGACCGTATGCACCTGCTCCATAAGTCATATCTCTATAGCCAATTGTTGCAGATCCAGGTAAACGTCTACCTGTAACAGGCAAGAACAATCCCTTATTAGCACGAACTAATGCAGTCACATTTGTATACTTGTCATATCTCCTTGCCTTTGTTGGGAAAAGCTTCTTTCTCTCGCCATTATTGGTTGTAAAGAAACCTCCGTAAACAACTGTTCCCTTATCTGTGTAACAGTAAGCAGGAATAACATGAGCAGTGGTAAAAAGCGTCTTAAGCTCAGCTTCAGTAGGCATACGATATTTTCTCTTATTATCCTTTGTGTAATACCATGCGATATCACCATGCTTACCATCAGAACTTATTTGCTGAGAAATCTCGGTTTTTGCCCAAGCATCTGCTCCATTGATTAATCCATTAAATGAAAGTGCCTTTGCAATAGAACCATAGCGGAAAAGATCAACGTCATCTGTTGTTTGTTCTGGACTACTCTCAAACTGTGAAGACTGAAGAATACCACCTGAAGAAACTTCCTTACGACTTGAATTCAACATCACAGCACGGCGTGATATCCACCACTGTGTAGGAGCAATACCCCAGTACTCTTGTCCATTCTCTTCATAGTGGATAAAGTTACCTGTAGCCCATTTAATACCCTGTACCTCAACATAAGCCTTCTGCTTAGTATCTTCCATCTTCAAAAGGTCTGTACGATAAATCTTGTCAGAGCCGAAAGTGATTGAGCTATATGACTTCTGGTACACCTTACTACCTACGTACGCTGTAACAACAACATCCTCGTAAGTATCAGGAAGGAAAGCTACATAAGTATAGTTACCACCTACAGAACTAAACTTCTTACCTGCTTTTGGTTTCAAGACAACGTTCATCACCTCATCCTCTGGGTTACCATCAACGAATGTACCATCGCTGAGTTTGAGGACATCGCTACCCTTTACGTTAGAAACATAAATAGAATCAATGTTTGCAAGAGGTTTGTTTTTATCGTCTGTAAAGCGCAATCCCCAGATTGTAACCAAACGCTTCATTTTACCAATGCTCACGTTTACTGTCTTACCATTTACAAACTTAGGGCTCTGCTTGGTCCACTGGAAGTCAAAGCGATTACCAATGGTCTCTGCAGTACCATCCTGCTGAGTAAGGTCCAACGCAACAAGCTCTTGTGTCTTGTCGCTTTCCTCATGAAAAAGACTACTTCTTTCCTTGCTTAAAACAACAGGAGTAATAGTCTTGTCTTTACCTTGAGCTGCCTTACCTGGGTATAAAAACGCAATCTGGCTACTTGTACTGATAGCTTTCTTTGAAGCAATCTCGCCATCAAAGCGGCTACCATTACCTAAATCCTTATTTGTAATCATGCTATAGTTTGTAGCCTCAAGACCATCGTTAATTACATAAGCCAAAATACTATCCTTGTTAGCCCAGCTTGACTTGATATTGTGACTTGCGTCTTCTGTCAATGCACGGCTGGCAGGCGCCTGCTGCAATCCTTCAGAAGCATCAACAACGAGGCTATAAGTATGGATATTTGAGTTCTCGCCTGCAGAGCTATCTACATCATCATGACAGCTTGTCAGCAATGGAGCTGCCATAAGAGCGCAGGCTATTGGAAAAAAGATATTCTTTTTCATTACCTTTATTTCTTTATTAATAAAATCTTAATTATTCTTCTGTAAACAACTGCTTCTTGGCAGGCGAACTTGCAAATGGATTTGGTGTTGAGTTATCACCGCCTGTTGGATCTCCGCCCTCTGTAGGGTCTGTTGTCTCCGCACTCATTACCAACAAGTGAGACTCTACTCGCACATTAACAGACGTACAAATAGGCTGAAGATAAGACATTTTCTGCGTCATTTCATTACTTTTCATAACTTAATATCGTTTTTTTGTTTCGTCTAAAAATAGCTGTTACTTGTCTTAAATCTACTAATTTCGTAATAACAATCTACCTCTGATTAATTTCGAGGTGCAAAGTTAATACTTTGTCCTGATATTAACAAATATTTATGCAATAAAGTTGTACAAGACTATTAATACCTGTTCATTATTGATAAATATCAATTGTAGGGGCTAACTTGACTATTACTCGCTGTTTGTCCTTGCTAAATTGGTGGGGAACAATGGCGCATTAGTAGCAAAAACAATCGTAAGATATTTCAATGAAGATTAAGATTACTGTCGTTACTATCGCCCTTCATGGCTTATAACTGATTTATTAACATAGAGTTACAACGGCTATTAAAAATGCAATCGCCCTAAAGAATAGGATATAAAGAGCATATAAGAACGAAAGAAAAGGCCTCCCAACCACTTTTCTTAGTAGGCTTCAGTGCTCATGACAACTAAATAGAACTGGCTCGGAAAGTCCTTAAAAATCATACAGAAAACGCTCACGGATAAGAAAGAATATCGCTTACGCATATTAAAAAGTTGTAATTGTTCCATTGTTTTATTTATTTTTTTTCATACCTTTGCAGACCGTTTTGCTATTTTTAGCATACTTAGAAATCAAGGAGTGACCCTAAAGCGGATGGGGCAGAAAGGATAAAAGGTAGTTAAGCAACAAGTGGTTGCGCTTACTATAAATGTACGATTAAATTTTAATACGATATTATTATGTTTCAAAAAAACGAAGACGCTCAGATGTGTGGAGTATCAGCAAACCGAAGTAAGAAGTATGTTACACCGTGTATAAGCATCATTGCTGTTGAGACAGCAACTTTATTAGCGGGTTCAGGACCAGAGGCAAGTATTGAGGATATTAACTATGGCGGAGATTTGACGGGCGAAATAGACGATCAATAATCCTCATGCAGCACACAAGAATGTACGCTGACAGGTGATTTTAATAACGAGTAAGACTATTATAACAATACTTAGAAAGAGATAAACAATGTCCATAAAAGTTTTTTCAATGGCTATCTTAGCCTCATTGCTATGCCTATCGTGTAGCGAAACAAATGTAGACTACGATTCAAACACAGGTACTACTTCTTCTACGGGAGCTGTAAAGACATACGACGTAGACATAGAAGCAAGCACTGACAATCCCGAAAACCAAACGCAGACAAGGGCTAATATGCCTTTCAAGGTTAGCGAGGAGAATATTGATGGGAAGACTGTGTTATATCCAAAACTGAATATCACACAGCAGACAATGCCTTCTGTGGTCGTACTTTATAACAAGAATGGTGGCAAAAAAGAAGTTGTCGAGGCCAACTGGACCGTCAAAAAAGAAGGTTCTGACGTGAAGTTCCATCTTAACCAATTGTCTACTACGAGCAATCTGACGACTGGCGATTGGTATATCATGGCCTTTATGGGCGGTGGAGAGAAGAAAGGTGACGACTTAGAAGTGAACACCGAGACTACTATCAACGTGATAGAAAAGGGTAAGGAGTTTACTACTTCGTGTCCTTTCGCAACTACTTGGCGCCGCATCGTTAAGCAAGGAAGTAAGTTGAAGCTCTATAATGAGAGCAAGAAGATGGTATTCAAGCCACAGGGAGTATTCCTTGTTCTGTCGTTGGAAAGCCGTATGACCCTTCCTACAAAGATCAACCGTGAGTTGACATTAGAGAGTAATGCGTTCTGCTCATCGGGTTCATATAAGTTCAACGTCGGCAATAACGTCTCTGACGATGCTGACTTGGCATTTTCTTATTGGCAGGCAAACAGCACAAAGGCTATCGCACGTGGTTCGGCTGAGTACAAGAAGTATAACGCAGAGCATTATACAACGAATATCAAGCTAAACTATGAGTCGGCTAAGGATGATGGTTCACTTCGTCAAGGACAAAGTGATCTCGGCAATTACATCTATTTTAATAGCTATAAGAAGTCAGGACAAGCCGCTTCAAACACAAAGACCAACCGCGGTTTCCTTATCTGCTTGATGCCTGTAGACTATAAGAAGACAAGTGATTATAGTGCTATTGTCAATGAGACCTTGCTTTTCGGTAAGGTAGATGTGACCGACCCAACCCGAACAAACTTCACATACGATAAGTCAGTGTACACTACCAATCCTAACACTTGGAAGCCTTTCATGAACAACCGCTACCTCTTAGCCAGCTTCAGCGACGACCTCAAGAAAGGTTCCAGCTATGATGTGACACTAAGAATAGTACGCCCAACCTTGCCTATCGAGCGTTTGTGGGCTTATAGACAAGCTGATGGACACCCTAATGGATATCCTAATGGATATTCTATGGAGAGCCTACCAAGATGGGACTCAGAGAGCATTGCTGAGGGGACAATGAGCAGAGGTAATTATCCTAATTTGGATAGTCACCTATATAGACTGCCTAAGTATTCAGAGTTTACGGCTATCTTTAATAACCCTAAGTTACAGTTAGAAAATAACAAGCCCTTAGGTGGTGTATCACCTTTTAATGCAGGGGCAGGCTATGGACTGAGCTTAACAACAGGTTCACATCGTGACTTTGTTGATTTGAATGGAGAACAGAGGAAATTTGACAACTGGTTTTGTTCTGTGCACGGAAGTAATGTCATGTATGGCATAATGTACATGAAACCTGTTGATAACAGAGACAATAACCCTACAAATAATTATAAAGTAGCTGTCAGAATGACGTTCCCAAGGCCTAATGCAACATCGGGTAAGATAAAGGTTGAGACCTATTACTTAGGTCCAAACTATAACTTATCTTTTAACGTAGCAGGTTATTACATGTGCCACGAGGAGTTTTGGAAGAGATTAAGCAAGGACGATATCATCGTTAGAACATTCAAATTAGACTTTTATTGGCTTGCCAACAAGGATATTATCGATAGAGATCACGAACCAGTATCGCTCTATACAAAAATTAATCTTGATGGTGTTGCACAGGGCCTTAAGATGGATAGCGGTGGAAAATCGTATTTCCTCCCTTGGCTAAAAAGTCCTGCTTGGTAATAGTAAGGCTTTCTAACCATACAAAGAGCGGCTCAATGAGTCGCTCTTTTGTTTATCTCATGCCCTCTTTCTCGCCCTCCCCTATCCCCGTATCTCCCTCCGAAAGTGTTACTAAACACCCTCCCCTCTGCTACTAAAAGCCACGCTTGTGTTACTAAAAGCCATGCTTGTCTCCCCATTACCCTGTCTTCCTCATACCCTGTCATACCCTTATCCCCTGTTACTCATAGAACTTGTTCATCTGTTACCCTGTCTTTTATTATCCCACGTGTGTTCCCCCTGTCTCCTCGTCAACCTATCAACTTACCCCCTTACCCTGTCTTCTATAACAATTAACCTGTCTACCTGTCTACTCGT
>OGJT01000378.1_pt1 | contig 24720 bp, 19 predicted proteins | sample 1572331 | NCBI WGS metagenome assembly OGJT01 (sample SAMEA2582094, study PRJEB24529) | metagenome | biome: Human gut stool | place: China | collected 2011
AAGGCGTCGTGCCTCCAACAGCCAGATTATCACACAACTCCACGCGTTGAGCACCAGCTTTAAAGGCTTTTTCTAAGAGAGTGACATTCTCTGCACAAAATTCATAAATTGGCATACTGAACCTCCTATTAGTTGTAGTGGTAAGGGATTGACTATCAGTTTTTCTTGTTAGTTTTTTGATAACCCCACAACACTAAAGCAAACGACAACAACTGCCACAGCAGTATTCTCACAATCTGCAAACTATCCACATCAGAATTAGAAATCACATGAACTAGATTTGAAGCAAGATTGTTGAAAAGATGATCTCCTAGTCCTAGCCACAAGGAACCTGTCATTTTGTAGAGTAAGGACCATTTGATACTCATCATTCCCGCTAGGATAACATAGCCAATTCCCATAACAATAAGATTTAAGAGTGACGCTTCTCCTTGAAGATAATCTCTTAAGGGCATTACCAAGTGCCATATTCCAAATAGAAAGGCTATAAAGAATAGACTCTTGCGGTAAGAAATCCCTTCAAGAATTTTTGTGAAAAGGCCGCGAAAAACTCCTTCTTCCATCCACACATTGATCAGGTTAAACAACACACTTAACATGATGAACAAGATGCCTGCTTGTGTTCATTTTTCGTTTGTTAAGGAAAAACCACTGGCATAAAACGATAAGTGAACATTGCCATGAAGAAAAAAGAGGGTAAAACTTTCAATGGCATATGCAAAGATGGAACACACTAAGCCAAAAAGTAGCCCCTTCCCTATACCACTCACGATTCCGTCAGAAGTGAAACCAATATCTTTCCATCTTAATTTGCAAATTGAAAGAATTCCCCACAATAAAAGTATTCCAAAAAGCTTGTGTAAAAAGTTCTCAGATAAGAAAGTTTCATCTGTCCTCATATAGAAGTATTCGAAGAGCCTAGCTAGAGAGCAGACGATAAAAATCAGCGAACAACTTAAAATGGGTTTCCTTATTAGTCGATTTAGCATATCTTCCTTTCAAATGAGTCTTTTATGAAAGTTCATTTCAATATTTTACTCAGTCCAATTCCTTCTCTAGTTCTTTTAGAAAGGTGATTAAAAATTGATGGCGACTTTCTGCCATTTGCTTAGCAGTATCCGTGTTCATTTCATCTTTTAAGAGGAGCAACTTGTCATGGAAATGTTGGACGGTATCAGTAAGAGGCCTCCCTTTGTGACCACCATAGGAAAAAGTTCGCGCAATTCCTACAGCTCCTATCGCATCCAGGCGGTCTGCATCCTGAACAATCTTGCCTTCTAACGTTTCTGGATGTTTACCACGATTTTTGCTGAAAGAAACAGCATTGATAACCCGACAAATCTGCTCGATTTGTTTTTTAGGAGTACCAATCTCTTCTAGAAAGATGCGAGCATTCGCATTATTCTCTGTATGAAACAATTTATCATCATCAGCATCGTGAAGAAGAGCTGACAAGCCCACTATCTCCAGATCACATGGACCTTCTGCTTGTGCGATTCTCATCGCATTGGTATAGACGCGGAGGGTATGCTCTACATCATGGCCATCCGCTCGATCTGCAAATAAGGTTTTAACATACTGCTTAGCAGCTTGGATTCGTTCTTCGATCATCGTTCTTGTCCTTTGTACAATCTGTGCTCAGTTTTATCTATTCATTTGAACTAGTTATGGAGATGTGCAGTTTACTTTAAAACCACCTCTCGGTGGTGATTACTTTTTCTTTTGTGGAAAGAGGGGCAGACCTAGGGTTGCGATCTTCTCAGCGGGGATCTTCATGCCATCCTTGATCCATTTGGAGATGACAGAGACAATGGCTGAGCTCCAGAAGGAATTGAGGTAGCTGCCAGCGCCATTCGAGGAGCTGCCATTTCGTTTTTCTAAAAAATCATAGACTGCCTTGGTCAAGAGCCGCTCGAAATTGTAATCAATGGCCAGGCTAATGATCTTGGCTTCTTTCTTGACTTCCTTAAAGAGGTAGACCCAGACCTGGTAGAGGTCTGTCTTGAGGTTGTAGCCATCTAAAGACTTGGTAATCTTTGCGATACTAGATTGAAAGATGGACTCTAGAATCTCTTCTTTGGAGTCATAATTACGGTAAAAGGCTGCGCGAGAGACACCTGCACGCTGAACCAGCTCAGAGATGGTGATTTTTTTCAGATCTTTTTTCTCCAACAATTGCAGGAGAGAGATTTCGATGGATTCTCGTGTAATCGCATTGTTTTCTCGGTTAAATCGTTTGAGATTTTCCAAGGATTTCTCGGATATTTTTCTTTCTGCCATAACATTTACTTTCTATCTGTCTCACCTGATGATATCTGCTTGGATAGCATTGTACTTCATGATATAATTGTAAAAGAAGACATACTACTTGTCAATGTACATTTTTATACAATTATGAGGTATGAACTGATGAAATGGAAAATTATTGCGGATTCAGGCTGTGACTACCGCTCTTTGGACAATCTGGCACCAGATACGGAGTTTGTCAGTGTCCCATTGACCATCCAAGTGGGAGAGACTATCTACACAGATGATGCCCACCTCAATATCGATCAGATGATGGAGGAGATGTATGCGACCACGACAGCTTCTAAGTCTGCCTGTCCGAGTCCCGATGATTATATGAAGTCTTTTGAAGGGGCTGAAAATATTGTCGTTGTCACCATTACAGGAACCCTTTCAGGTAGCTACAATAGTGCTGAGGTAGCTAAGAAGATTTATCTGGAAGAGCATCCAAATACCAATATCCACGTCATTAATAGCTTGTCAGCTGGGGGTGAGGTAGACCTGATCGTTCACAAGCTTAATCAGTTGGTCGCTGAAGGCCTCGATTTTGATCAAGTGGTCGATGTGATCACGACCTATCAGTCTAAGACGAAGTTGCTCTTTGTTTTGGCTAAAGTTGATAATCTGGTCAAAAATGGGCGTCTCAGCAAATTGCTCGGAACTGTTGTCGGGCTCCTCAATATCCGTATGGTCGGAGAAGCTAGTAAGACGGGTACCCTTGAGTTGCTTCAAAAAGCTCGTGGACAAAAGAAAGCGATCAAGGCTGCTTTTGATGAATTGATCAAGGCGGGGTATGCTGGCGGTCATATCACCATCGCCCACCGCAACAATGAAAAATTTATTGAGCAATTCTCTGCATTGGTTCGTGAAAAATTTGCCCATGCAATGATTGAAGTCCTTCCTACTTCTGGACTTTGTAGTTTCTACGCCGAAGAAGGCGGCCTCCTCATGGGCTATGAAATTTAAGTTACCACTAAAATGAGGCTGGGACAAAAGTCCTAGCCTCTCAATTATTTTTGGATTGTCGAGCAAGACGCAGTGGTTGAGTTGGCTCTACTACGCTGATTTCATCAACTTTACAGCCCTACTCAACTGTGAGGAGGTGGGACGATCAAATCGAATTCTAACGAATGACCGATTTCTGTCCCACTCTCTCTTTTTATTCTCCGATCTCTTGGTAGAGAGTGCGGATTTTTTTGCGGTAGATGGTGTAGCTGATTCCTGCTCCGATTAACAGGATGATACTATAAAGGATCACAGCAAGTAGGGTGCTGACGGAATGATAGGTCCAAATGAAGCTGACAATAATCAAAAGAAACATCAAAAAGAGAAAGACAATCAAGAGAATAGACTGAAGGACTGCATTCCCACGATGACGGGTCATCAACTCCGTGATATTGGTCCAATTGGTGCTAAAGTTCTGAAAATCTTTGACATAGTCTTGGATGCAAAACGGAATAGTCGTTACAACCCAGATCAGCAACATGGCTAGGATAGCCAAGGGATGGACGCCAAAATAGAGACAAACGCCAACCAGAAGAATGACAGGAAGGATAGATTGCACCAGATAGAGCAACCAAAACTTCATGAAGAGATAGCGTTTGAAATCAATAGGGAGCGATCTCAAGTATTCAAAGTTTTCGCGCTCCAGCGAAATACCGATACTGGTCAAACCTCCAAAACTGTTGAAAACACCGATCAAGATAGCAACTAGGGTCAGTGGCACTAGATACTGGGGCGTCAGGTAAGGACTGAGGCCTCCTATATTTTTCGATGCTCCTGCTGCTCCACTGAGGAGGAAAATATATGGCAGAATGCTCATCATCAAAAGGACTTGTACCATAAGTGTTCCATCGCTCAAGAGTCTGCGATGATACTGAATGACAAATCGCCTAAAGGAATCTTTCTGACCCACATGGAGCACTTTCACGCGCTCTTTGACGGTTTGGTTGGTCGCAACTGCAAGGGCCGCATCATAGAACTGCGGGATCACGATTTTGCGAACCAGGCCAATCAAGACCAAAAGCACCAGGATCCAGCCTAAGAGGCCCAGGAGCGCTTCTCCATCAAAAGGATGGAGAATGAACTGATGAAAGGCCGTAAAAGGTGGAAATAGAATGGGAATATCCGTTCCACCCGACACCTCTACCCGGTGAGTTTGGACTAGATTTAGATAGAGATAAGCTCCTAGACTCAGAAGGGAACCAATTCCGACCATGATGTTGGAGACCAGGGTCGTATGTTTTTTAAAAAACACGGTCTTGGTAATCAAATGAGCTAGGATGATCGTCGCTAAAAAGAGAACGCCTAAGAGAATTAAGGCACAAAAGAGGCCTAACAGGATCCCTAACGGATTAAAGCCACCTGCCTGCACAGGCAGGATCAGAAAATAGCTGACCAAGGGAAGGATAGCCATGAGAAGGGTCAGGATGACCGAGATACTCTTTCCAGCAACGACTTCCGCATCTGAGAAGGCATAGGGCCGGTAAAACTGGAGGTCCTTGCTTTCATAAAAGACATTGTAAAAACTCATAAAGCCTTGAGAAATGGTCATCAGGGAAAAGAGGGCCACCATATTGACAAAGAAGGCTGGTTGGTTGACAAAATCATAGATGCTAAAGAGCAAGCCAAATATGAGGAAATAGACCAGGCCTAAAAAGAGATAGTTGAGCACCGATTTGCGGGCGACATTGAGTTTGACGTCCGGTTTTTTTGCCTGTTTGGCACGTAATTTTGCGATCTGAGCGGGCTGACTGGCATAGATGATATTAACATTGACCAGTTGCTGGATAATCTTAAGACGCATGATCGCCACCTTCTTCCTTCCGCCCCGCTAGGCTGAGATAGATACTTTCCAGACTTTGTTCGGGATGTTGGCCCTTCAATTCCTCGATCGTCCCATAGAAGATGAGATTACCTTTTTTGAGAATGGCGATCTTATCACAGAGTTGTTCGGCCACTTCTAATACGTGGGTAGAGAAAATAACCGTCTTGCCGCGATCCGCATGTTGGCGCATCATTTGTTTTAAATCGTAAGAAGCCTGTGGATCCAAACCGGTCATGGGTTCGTCCAAGACCCAGATATCTGGATCCGACAAGAGGGCTGCAATGACAAAGACCTTCTGGCGCATCCCATGTGAAAAGGATTCAATCACTTCATAGCGGTGGCTCTGAAAATCAAAGATCGTAAGAAGCTCTTCCAAGCGTTGATCACAGTCTTTCTGACTCATATCATAAGAGGTCGCAACCAACTCCCAGAATTCATTGGCTGTGAGGCGCAAGAAAAGATCTGGTGAATCCGCTACATAACCGATCTTCTTTTTGATCGCCAGCCGATGGCTATAGAGGTCCTGACCATCCACTTCAATTGATCCAGTAGTTGGGGTGATGACACTGACCAGGCTCTTAATCGTCGTTGACTTTCCAGCTCCGTTGTGGCCAATCAAGCCGACAATTTGTCCATCTTCGATGGTCAGATCCAAGTGGTTGAGGGCAATGTGCCCATCGTAATCTTTGGTAACTCCGTGAAATGTAATCATGTTAACTCCCTAATGGATCCTCATTGGGACCGTTTTTTCTTATTCTGTTGATAAGCGATCATCGAAATGGTAGAGCAATTCTAGCAGATAGTTTGGAATGGTCTCTAAGAAGTCTTCTTTGTAGACCCGCTCTCCTCGCTTATGCAATTCTTTACCCCATGGTCCTAGATTAACTGCTGGGACCTGAATGTGGGCAATTTTTTCCAGATCCAGATCATAGACCTGGGCTGGTGTGGCTAGGCTATCCAAGACGACTTGATAAGAGGCCACATCCTTTTCCAAGGCACAATAACTGGTGTCGTTAATCCCCATAAAGTATTCTTCGACTTTTAAGAGGTAACCTCTTGTGTCCAGATACTCGCGGTAATCAGTGATGAGGGACACGATATTGAGATCGGTATTGTCCAAAAAGCGGCAGTTCATGGAAGGATAATAGGGGGGCGCAAAACCAATAACCACCATAGGATCCTTATCTCCGAGAAACTCAAGGAGTCGCTGGATTTGCTGAATCGCAAGGCTCTGGTAGCTGGTCCCATTACGAAAATCTTGCTCCGCTTTTTTATTAGAAGCTTCTCTAAAGGCTTGGTAGCCCTCTAAGGCTTGGCAACGTTCCTCTAGTTCTTGATAGGTGATGACTCTTGGCCTTGCAATAATATGGTCTTGGCCAGCCTGATCCTGCAAGTGCTCGTACTTCTTGTAAAAGGCGTCCAAGGCCTCCTGACTAAGCTCATAAATCCGCTGTAGGAGCTCTTGAGGTGGTTTCTTCAAATGCAATACACTGAAATAACCAGCCGCATAAAGTACGGTCGATACATCGTACTGCTCCTTCAAATCTCTGAGATAGGACCAAGAAGGAAGGGGGGACGTTTCTCCCAGCCCCTGATCTGCCAGATCGGGATGAAGATCTAGCTGACTTGCGATGGCCACTAAGAGCGACAAGGCATTGATCCCTTTAAGGGGCTCCTTCATATGGGACAAGACGCCTTGCGCCACAACGACTGGCATGAGTTTGCCGACTGTGCCGATGTGAAGGACCTTTTCTTTTCCTACTTCTGATTCGAAGGGCTCTGAATCCACTGCTAATACATAATTCAGATCAAACTTTTCCTGCAAATCTGTGAGGAGACCCAAAGCTCCCCGCATCCCACGTGAATAAGATTCCTCGTCTCCAACAGAGAGATAGAGCAGATTGACCTGACCTTCTGTAGGATCTGCTGCATAGGCTTCTAGAACCCCCAATTGAAGGGCTAGTGCTGCTTTCATATCGCAAGACCCTCTGCCAAATTTCCACTCCCCAGAAGCTAAATCTTCCTGCATATCATGTCGACTGTCCAGTGTTTTCAAGGCTTCTGCTACTTGATCAGAATCAAGTGCGATTTCCGACAAGCTTCCATAGTCTTCTAAATCGACAGTATCATGGTGGTGGAAAAGGATAACTGTTTTTTTCTTGCCCTTATCGACCAAGGCCCAATTGACCGACCGATGCAAGTGATCCTGTGGCACCTGATAGCGCCCAAAGTGGTCCGGATGTTCCTTGAAATAGGGGATCTGGGCAATCCGTTGATCCAGGTAGGCTTCGATCCCTTGCTCAGTCTCAGTATTGGTGAAGCTTGGAATCGCCAAGGCTTCAGTAAAAATCGTTTCGATGCTCTCTCTATTGGTGGTTTTCACTTTTCTCCATCCTTCTTTTCTATTATTCATCTTTGTGAGCTTTGCCAAGTGACAACAGGCTGGTGAGCATGAATCCTAGGAAGCCAAAGAGAGTCCAAGAGCTTGTTGCTTGACCTGTTTTTGGAAGGCTTGGTTGGCTTGACGCTTCTATTTTATCTTTATCAGCTCTTTGAGCCAATTCTTGTGCAGTTTCTTCTTTTTGTTCCTTACGGAAGTCCATCAGATCCCGACCGTGGCTTGGTTTTTGAGGAATTTCAGAAGCAGCTGGATTGGTTGGAGTCATTGGATTACTTGGAACAATTGGTTTTTCTGCTTGATCTACTGGACTTGGGTCTTGTTCAGGATCTACTTTTGGTTGAATGGTTGCAATTGGTAAGATCCGATCTGCCATTGTGGCATACTCTGTATCTTTTTCACTTGGTTGATAACGGAACAAGAGAGACCGACTGTTTTCTACGATTGGAATCGTTGCAGAAATAGAATCAGTCTTGAAGGTCACTTCATAAGGATCTGCAAAATAGATGTAATCTGGATCATAGGTGTGCAAACTCAAAACCAGTCGATGGCCTTTTTTCACTGTATAGAGATTTGGTTGCAGATACATGGTGTAATCATGATATTCGTTTTCTTTCAGATCAATAGAATGACTAGAACTTGCTGAGTCATAGCGAGATGCTGGATTAGCCAAATTCATCCAACCACGCGCAATCACTACACTCTTAACCTTGTGGGTCTTGTAACGTTTGAGAGGCAAGGTTTCAAGGTTGCTACCATTCCAGTAGCCTGTCTCATCGATGGTTTCCTTGTCTAATGTGCGTGTGCTATAACCATTTTTGTCATAGGTAATTTCTTCTTTGACCACATCAAAGACTTCGTCTGAAACATCCATCAAGGTCGCACTGACATGGGCATGGTTTTTGTCTCCCTTGACAAATGCGGCGCTAAAATGTACAGGAATATGGCCTTTGATGGTGACATCTTGATCAACTGGTGCTGCATAGGAAGCCGCTACTTCTGAGGAATGGAAGGCCGCATCTTGGTTGCGTGTGGTCCAGTTATTTCCTGTACCATAGTAATCCCCAGTCACTGTCACATCCTCCCGTTTGGAATAAATTCGAGCGGAGATGGCATTGTTTGTATCCCATTTATCAAAACGACGCCATTTACTTGGATCTAAATTGTCCTGAGCTGTTACTTGTGGAAGGTTTTCAATCCCATTTTCAATACCATAGAGGTAATGGCTATACCAGAGATTCATCAGGTCATTAAAGGCTTGACCTGCGACTTCGGTTCCTGACCAACGAGTAGATGGATAAACGTGATTGCCCTGGTGGAGCAAGACCTTGGCATCGATCCCCGCCTTTTTATAGGCTTCTAACATGAGTTCAAAATGTTTGGGTTTGACATTGTCATCATTGAGACCTTGAATGATGAGAGGAGCCGCTTTCAAGTTGGCTGCGTTTAGCGTGTAGTCGCGTTTGGCATATTCTTCGTTGTAATTATGACCATCCTTGTGTTGGAGCTCATTGAGCTTGGTGATATAGGCTGCATAGTAATCCTTGACCTTATCCCAATCTTCCTTATCAAGGATTCGGCCTGAGGTATAGACAGATAGCCAAGATAGGTCATTGGAAGCTCCTGTATCCAGAGGAGATCCTTGGCTGTTGAAATGGTCGTACCAACTAGCAATCCCTGCAGCTGGCACAATGGTCTTGAGACCTTCAACACCAGTAGAAGCCACACCAAATGTTGTCGTACCTGCCCAAGACAAACCAGTCATGGCGACATTTCCATTGGACCAATCTGCCTTAACTTCATGGTTACTAGTCTTATCTGAGTAGGCTTTGCGTTTGCCGTTTAGCCACTCCACGATATTTTTATAAGCTGCGACTTCAAGGTCAGAGCCGGTCGTATTGATCCCGTCTGATCCTTTTGAGCCCAAGCCACTGCTGGTCACCACTGCATAACCACGGACTAAGAAATAATTGTACCAGTTGAGATTTTCGTAATCATAATGCGTATAGTCTTCAGAGCTTTCACGCGGATTGACATAGTACCAATCCTTTGGATTGGTCGCCTTGGCCACTTCCTCAGTCGTAACGGTCTTGGTTGCTTGGCGTTTGGCAGGTTTTTCATAGAGCTTGGCCATATCGAAGTTTCCACCTTCTTTGAGACCAATTCCCTCTAAGGTACGCTCTTCTGTTGTTCCTGTTACATAAGGACTAGCTTCAAAAATGGTCGCAGCTTTATAGTCCCCATTGACAGCAGCTTTTGGCACCTGCACAAAAGTCTTAACCAAGTCAGGCTTGCCGTCGCCATCCGTATCATAATCGGTTTCCACATAGACAATATAGCGAACGATGTCACTCTTGTCATAGGAGTAATGCTCCGGATCGTCTCCTGGCGTAAATGGGAAAATAGGTTGTGCTTTGCCATTCAAAAAGAGAGGAGTCTTCTTGTCTGCGCGGTAAGCAGCACGGAGCTGTTTGGCTACATCAACCATCGAAGTAAGATTAGTAACTGGAGCTGAACCCTCCACTCCTTCCTTGACCATTCCAAGGCTCTTAGCAAAAGCTAATCGGTCTTTATCAGTAGATCCGACTTGGTTTTCCTTGGTCGAAGCCCAGTTCAAGAGTTGATTGACTGCCTCCGTCACCGTAACTTCTTTTTCACGATCCTGGTCGGTTACAGTCGCACCAGTAATTTTAGCCAAATCCCCTTGGGTTACTTTTGGAGTCGCACTCACCTCTTGACTGCCAACGGCAGGCGTCGCAGGCGCAGGGCTTGACTGATTGGCTAGAGTGGACTCAACAGTTGGGGCGCTCACTACCGCTGGACTTGATGCAGGTTCTTCCTGTAGCTCAGTTGTCGGAGCGGTTGGTGAAGTGGTTGGTCGGGTAGAGACGAGCGCCTCTTCCGCTTTTACAGGCTGAACGGTTTCTTTGTTGTCTCCTTGTGTTGAGGTCACTGTTTCAGTAACTTCAGAGCTTGTCGCTGGAGGAGTCACCGTCTCCTCAGTAGTTGTGCGACTTACTTGGTCTGCTTGCACATGCTGGGCAAGTACGGCAGGACTAATCAGTAAACCTGCAACGAGTAGAGAAACAAGAGTTGTTTTTTTCATAAAATGGTCTCCTTTCACCATTTTCAAAGTCAGTCCTAGCGGAGCCCGACTCTATTATTTTATATTCTCACTTCATTTCTTTCATGTATGCGATTTCTTTTCTAGGAAGGGCTTGTTTCCAGTGCAAACGTTTGTCCTATCCAACTATTTTTGGTAAAATAAGGACATTCACATGAAAGAAGAAATAAAAATGGAAAATCAAACCTTAATGCAATATTTTGAGTGGTATTTGCCCACTGATGGGAACCACTGGACGCGTCTTGCTGAAGATGCGCAACACCTAGCAGACTTGGGTATTCGCAAGGTCTGGATGCCGCCTGCCTTTAAAGCTACTTCTAACAATGACGTTGGTTACGGGGTCTATGACCTCTTTGATTTGGGCGAGTTTGACCAAAAAGGAACGGTTCGTACCAAATATGGCTTCAAAGACGATTATCTTCAAGCCATTCAAGCCCTCAAAGATGCTGGGATTCAACCAATGGCCGATGTCGTACTCAACCATAAAGCTGCCGCTGATGGCTTAGAGGAATTCGAGGTCGTTGAGGTCGATCCGATGGATCGAAACAAGGTTCTCACTGAGCCCTTCACCATTCAAGGATGGACCAAATTCACCTTTGATGGCCGAAATGGCGCCTATAATGACTTCCACTGGCATTGGTACCACTTCACCGGCACTGACTACGATGCTTCACGTAATAAGAATGGGATCTACCAAATCCAAGGGGACAACAAAGGTTGGGCCCATGGAGATCTGGTAGACAAGGAAAACGGAAACTACGATTACCTCATGTACGCCGATATCGATTTCAAACATCCCGAGGTTGTAGAAAATCTCGACCAATGGGCTGAATGGTTTATCGAAACGACTGGTGTAGAAGGTTTCCGTCTGGATGCGGTTAAGCACATTGACTCCTTCTTTATGAAGAATTTTATCCACAATATCACCAAAAAATATGGAGAAGATTTCTACGTCTTTGGTGAGTTTTGGAATGGGGATAAAGAGACCAATGATGAATACTTGGAAAGCATTGACTACTTGTATGACTTGATCGATGTGGCCCTCCACCAAAATCTTTTCAGAGCTAGTCAAGAAGGTGAAAATTTCGACCTGCGAACTATTTTTGACGGAACACTAGCACTGAATCATCCTGAAGAAGCTGTAACCTTTGTGGACAACCATGATACCCAACGAGGGCAAGCCTTGGAATCTACCATTGAAGAATGGTTTAAGCCTGCAGCCTATGCCTTGATCTTACTTCGTGAAGCTGGTTTGCCTTGTGTCTTCTATGGAGACTACTACGGTATCAAAGGCAAATTTGCGCAAGAAAGTTTCCAAGAGGTCCTCGATCGCCTCTTATGGGTTCGTAAAGATCTGGCCTATGGGGAACAGACGGACTACTTCGATGACCCCAATTGCATCGGTTGGACACGTTCAGGTACAGAAGAAGCAGCACCGATTGCCTGCTTGATTTCCAATAACCAAGCTACTACAAAAGTCATGGAGATTGGCTCATCCTACACAGGCCTCACCTACTATGATGTCCTAGAAAATTGTAGCGAAACCGTCCAAGTCCAAGAAGACGGTACTGCCGAATTCCCAGTGGCAGAGCGCTCTGTCAGCGTCTGGGTAGCCCAAGATACAGAGGGCCAATAACCTTTATATATGATTTTCTCCTAGGATCTACATCTTCCTAGGAGAATTTTTTCCTGTAAAAATTTTATAGGAAATACAGCTTCATTTTAGCACTATAAGAAAGCGCTGTCAATGGGTAGCGCGTCTATTTGAAAGAAATAAAGAGCATCAAAAAAAGCTGGAAAAAATTATCCAGCCTTCGATGTTTAATAGAAATAACTGTATGACGCAGTGGTTGATTGGTATCTTCGTTCGCTTATTAAGCTCCGAAGACAACCTAATGAGGGAAACAAAGTTTCCTTTATCCACAACCTTCAACAGTCTCCCAGACTGTTGAAGCTACACGGGGGTGGGAAAATTGAAAAGGTTTGGAGAACCTTTTCAACTTTTTTTATTTTACGGAGTTCTTTCCCACTCCCTTCTTTTTAGCTCAATTCTGCAATGATTTCTTTCAATTGCGCTTTCGTATGAACTCCAGCAACTTGTTTGACAACTTGTCCATCTTTTTTAAAGAGAAGAGTTGGGATTGACATAATACCGAATTGACGTGCTGTATTTGGATTTTCATCTACATCCATCTTACAGATTTTCAAATCATCTTCATGTACTTCTTCTGCCAACTGATCCAAAATTGGAGCTTGCATGCGGCATGGACCACACCAAGTTGCCCAAAAGTCAATCAAGACAAGTCCTTGGCTGGTTTCTTGTTCAAAAGTTGCATCTGTGATTACGTGTGCCATATTTCCTCCTTTTTCAGTAGTGACTACTGATTCTGCATTTCTACTTTTATTTTACACTAAATGATGCCATTTTAGAAATATTTGCTACGGGGACTCCTTAGGCATCTTCTCTCTTTTTGCGCCAAAAGATGAGACTAGAAGCTGTAAGGCTGATCACACCGAAGAGACCCAGAGCATGATCTTTGCTCCCTGTTTGAGGAAGCATATGGTCTGCTTGTTCTCCTCCGATTACAAGAGTTGCAGCTTTAGGATCTTCTGCCAATCCTTGTGAAACAAATTGATGTCCATAGGATACAGCTAGTGTAAGATGAGGTTGCTCTTGTCTTGCTGATCCTGTTTGCATCTGTTCTTCTATTTCAGGAACAGTTTGGTTTGGTTGGACAAGGTGTTCTGGGCTTGGAAGCCTATATTCTTCCTTGTAGTGCACTTCTGGAGCGACTAGAGCAGCTCCTTCTATTTCTGGCAAGTTCGCATAGTCTGTATCTGTTGCACTTGGTACATAGGATGCCTTTTGGGCGCGGGTCTTTTCGACAATTGGAATCGCTGCCTGGATAGAATCTGTCTTGAAGGTCACTTCATAGGGATGCTCCACCGTTAAATCAGATGGGTCATAGGTGTTAAAGACTAGGGCTAACTTGTGACCTTTCTTAACTGTATAGAGATTTGGTTGGAGATAAACGGTGTAATCATGGTATTCCCCAACTTTTGGCTCAATGCTAGCGCGTGAGCTTGCTGAATCGTAGCCAGACTCAGGGTTCGCAAGGTTGATCCAGCCTTTCGCAATCACCTTGTACTTGGTCTTGATGGTTTCGTATTCGGCAACAGATAGGTTGCTTAAATTGCTTCCCATCCAGAAACCGTCTGCTGTTTTATCTTGCTTGACGCTACCATTTCCTACCACGTCAAAGTCCTCATCTGCCACGTCAACCAAGAGGGCGTTGATTTGGAAATTTTTTCCTTGACCTTTGGCAAGAGCTGCCTTGAAATGAACGGGGATGTGGCCCTTGATCGTAGTGTCCTCAGTAACATCAGAAGCAAAGGTCAGATTGGCCTTAGAGGAGGCTTTGCTGACTGTTTCATTACGGTTAGCGATCTCAACACCTGCAACCGCATAATCACTAGAAATGGTTTCTTCTAGACGTTTCGAGCTTGCATTCAAGAAGAGACGTTGATTGCTCTTCCAGTTATCATAGCTGGTCCACTTGCTTGGATCATAGTTGTTTTGAGCTAGAACCGCTGGCAAGCTTTCGACGTGATTGTCCACTCCATAGAGGTAATGGGTCAGCCAGGTATTGAGCAGGTCATAAAAGTCCTGACCATTGGCGGTGATGCCGTATCCCCGTGACATAGCCGCTGGGTAGACGTGATCTCCTTGGTGGAGATAGAGCTTGACATCTTGTCCTGCTTTCTTGAGGGCATCGTACATAAGTTCAAAGTGTTTGGTCTTGACATTGTCATCATTCAAGCCATGGACGATCAGGGCGCTGGTCTTGAGATTTTCTGGATGAAGGGTATAATCCCGCTCCTTCCAGACATCACTGTAGTTACGATCATGGGCGTACTGGTCCTTGTTCAATTGGTTGATGTAGTTGGAATAGTTTTGCCAAATCCCTGCCCAGTCGTCTTGGTCCAGCATCCGCGTGCTAACGTAGAGGGATAGCCATGAAAGATCACTATAAGGCGCATTGCCAAATTGGGTTCCTTGGCTATTGAAATAATCATACCAAGAAGCAATCCCTGCTGCTGGAACAATGGTCTTCAATCCTTCTACGCCTGTTGCCGCCACACCAAAGGTCGTGGTTCCAGCCCAGGAGAGACCCGTCATAGCGACATTGCCAGTTGCCCAGTCTGCCTTGATTTCGACATTGCTGGTCTTATCGGTGTAGGCCTTGCGCTTGCCATTGACCCATTCGATGATATTCTTGAAGGCATTGATTTCGAGATCAGATCCCGTCGTGTTAAATCCTTCTGATCCCTTGGTACCAAGTCCGGCGCTAGAGATAAAGGCATAGCCTCTGACCAAGAAATAGTCGTACCAGTTCAGATCTTCGTAGTCATAGATATACTCGTAGGGACTGTAGTAATACCAATCCGATGCCTTGGCTTTTTTGGCTGCTTCTACTGTTGTTTCACTGCTTACTGGCTGTCTCTTTGCAGGTTGGCTGTGCAGTTTCTTCATATCGTAGCTACCGTCCGTTGGAAGCCCCAAACTTTCGAGGGTCACGTAGTTTTCATCGAGCGTCCCCGCTACGTAAGGGCGCGCTTCGAGAATAGTGGCTGCCTTAAAATCGCCTTGCGCTACTGCTTTTGGTAATTGAACAATGGCTTTGACTAAGTCTGGCTTGCCATCTGCATCGGTGTCATAGTCCGTTTCGACATAGACTGGGAAACGTACAATTTGGCTGTCTTCATATTTATAGTCTTGGTCTGCTTTTTCTCCCGTCGTATAAGGGAAAATAGGCTGGGCACGACCATTTAAAAAGAGCGGACGTTTCTTTTCAGCCCTGTAGGCATCGTAGAGTTTCTTAGCTGTTTCATACATCTTGGCCAATTCTGGCTGACTAACCTTACGGCTTAGATCTTCTGACTTTTCAATCAAGCCTAAACTCTTGGCAAAGCGTTCGCGATCTGCTTGGCTTTGACCCAATTGACTAGGATCTGTTGTTGCCCATTGAAGCAAGCCATTAACAGCATCTTGGACTGTCAACTCTTTAGAGGCCTGATCCGCTGCAAGGGTGCTACCTGTGACCTTTGCCAAATCCTGACTTGTTGCCGGAGCTTCTGAAGTAGGAGCGGATTGAGGTCCAGCTTCCCTGTTTGTTGTTGCTGGAGTTGCTACTGGGACAGAGGACTCACTTTGTCTTGTGTGTTCTTCTGTAGCAGGTGCAACTTTATTTGCAACTGCCGTCCGATCCAGCGATCCCTCACTCGAGCTTGCTCCTTCTTCACTAGTGGCAGTACTGGTGTCACTTGCTGTCGGTATTGCTTCAGTAGATGGAGCATGGACCACTTCTGTCGATGGGGCTAACTCTTCCGTTTGCTCGTCTGCTGCTGCCACTTGATGCAAGACCATCGGCGCGATCAGTAAGCTCGATGCGACAATGGAAACCATTGTTTTCTTTTTCATGTCAATCTCCTCACTTTTTGTAATCAACACTCCTATTATACTATGTAAGCGTTTTTATATCAATTTTTCTTTTATCTTCATCTCAGTAAATACCCTAAAATGCTCCAAATAAAAGCATCGTAAATTTTCACGATGCTTTCCTTATTTTAGTGATTTTCCAAGTCCTTTTTGGCCCACTGCAATTCCAATTGAATCTGCTCGAATCCTGTTCCACCAAGGGAATTCCTCTTCTGAACAGCTGTCTCTGACTGCAAGACCTGGTAGATATCTTCTTCTATTAAAGGAGAGACTTCTTGATAGCGCGTCAACGGGATATCTTGTAGATAGTTGCCAGCTTTACTAAACTCGAGAACCAATTTTCCGACAATCTCATGCGCTTCTCGGAAAGGCAAGCCCTTTTTGGCTAAATAATCCGCAAGTTCTGTTGCGTTTGAAAAATCCTTTTGGGTAGAGGTCAACATCCGATCCTTGTTCACCGTCATTGTGGATAGCATCCCTGCCATGATATCCAGGGACTTCTCAATGGTGTCCACCGTATCAAACATACCTTCCTTGTCTTCCTGCAAATCCTTGTTATAGGCAAGTGGCAAGGACTTCATAATGGTTAACAATCCCATGAGATGGCCATAGACGCGTCCACTCTTACCACGGATCAATTCGGCCATGTCTGGATTTTTCTTTTGTGGCATGATGGAAGATCCTGTACTAAAGGTATCTGATAGACTGATAAAGCCGTATTCGTAGCTACACCAATTGATCAATTCCTCACAGAAACGAGAGAGATGCATGATTAAGATACTACTATTGGAGAGAAACTCCAAGATAAAGTCTCGGTCACTCACCGCATCGAGTGAGTTGTGATAGATCCCTTTGAATCCCATCAAGTCAGCACTTAATTCCCTGTCAATCGGAAAAGTTGTACCTGCCAGAGCTGCCGCTCCTAAAGGCGATAGATCTGTATGGTCCATATTAAAGGCAAAACGTTGACTATCCCTTGTAAACATTTGGTAGTAAGCCAGAAGATGGTGGGCAAAACTGATGGGTTGTGCGTGTTGCAAATGGGTATAGCCAGGCATAATAGTTTCGACATGCTCTTCGGCAAGGCTTACTAAGACCTGACGGAGATGCCATAGCTTTTGTCCAATCTGTTGCAAGTGATCCTTGAGATAGAGGTGCATATCGGTGGCCACTTGATCATTCCGAGAACGAGCCGTATGGAGTTTCCCAGCGACAGGACCGATCTCTTCTGTCAGAAGAGCTTCCATATTCATGTGGATATCTTCATTCTGCACATCAAAGACAATCTCTCCAGCTTGATAGCGGGCTAGTAAGGTTTCCAAACCTGCCTCGATAGCCTTGGCTTCCTCTTGGGTTAAAATACCAGTCTGACCTAGCATTTTTACATGGGCCAAGCTGCCCTGCAAATCATATGGAGCGAGACGATAGTCAAAGCCAATGCTCGCCCCAAATTCCTCGACCCAATCTTCTAAAGAGGCTTCAAAGCGTCCGCCCCACAATTTATGGTTTGCCATGGTCAATCCTTTCTATTTCTCCTGATGGGCCTGTACTTCCGCATGTACCTTAGATGGTAGGCCCCAAAGTTTGATAAAGCCAACAGCAGCGTCCTGATCAAAGGTATCTGCACTGGTATAGGTTGCAAGACTCTCATCATAAAGGGAGTTGGTAGACTTCCGAGCGACGACGGTTGCTGAACCTTTGTAGAGTTTCAATTTTGCCGTTCCATTGACCACTGCTTGTGTCTGTTTCAGATAAGCGATCAAGGCTTCAGTCGCTGGATTGAACCAGAGTCCATTGTAGATGAGGTTAGACAACTCATTTTCAATAATGGGTTTGAAGTGGGCCAATTCTCTCACCAAGGTCAAATCTTCAATTTCTTTATGCGCTACTAGGAGGGTTATTGCTCCAGGGCATTCATAGATTTCCCGAGATTTGATGCCGACCAACCGATTTTCAACGTGGTCAATCCGACCGACTCCATGAGCCCCTGCTAGGTCATTCAATTCCAAAATCAAATCAGCTAGTTTCATCTTCTTCCCATCTAAGGCAACAGGAATTCCTGCTTCAAAGTCAATCTCAACATAAAGAGGAGTATCGGGTGCTGCTTCTGGGGCAACGGTCAGATCATAGGCATCTTCTGGTGCCTGATTCCAAGGATTTTCTAGAACTCCACATTCATTGGCCCGGCCCCAAAGGTTTTGATCTACCGAATAAGGTGAATCCAAATCAGCAGGAATCGGAACATTGTTCTCTTTTGCATAGGTGATTTCCTCTTCCCGCGACCACTTCCACTCCCGTACAGGGGCAACCACCTTGAGAGATGGATCCAGAGAGGCAATAGCGAGCTCAAAACGAACTTGGTCATTGCCTTTTCCAGTACAGCCATGCGCAATGGTTGTCGCTCCTGTCTGATGAGCAATCTCGACCAATTTCTTCGAAATCAATGGTCGGCTCAAAGCGGACACGAGAGGATATTTTTGTTCGTAGAAGGTGTGTCCTTGTAGCGCAACCAAGACATAGTCTTCAGCAAACTCGTCTTTGACATCAATCACATGCGATTCAATCGCACCGACCTTCAAAGCCTTTTCGTGAATAAAACTCAGATCTTTTCCCTCACCGACATCCATACAGACAGCGATGACATCATAGTCTTTCTTCAACCAGGTAATGGCCACTGACGTATCCAATCCACCCGAATAAGCTAGTATTACTTTTTCTTTCACCATAGGATTACCTCAACCTTCTAAAAATGTATTGTGTAACATTCTACTGTATGAAAAGGCAGAAGTCAAGGGGAATTTAATAATTATTTAAAATAAAACGTTTTTCGAATAATTATCTATTTTCGCAAATAGGAATCTTTTATAGGATGAATCCGTTTAAAAATCGCTTAATAAAAGCTTTTTATCTATTTCTATTTTTCTAGTAGCCTGAAGGATCTCTATCACATTTGGTAAAAAAATGGGTAAAACCCTCTATTTCGTCCTTTTCGAATGCATAAAAAGAGGCTGGGACAAAAGTCCTAGCCTCTCAATTGTTTTTGGATTATCGAGCAAGACGCAGTGGTTGAGTGGGCTCTACTACGCTGATTTCATCAGCTTTTACAGCCCTACTCAACTGTGCGGAGGTGGGACGACGAAATCGAATTCTAACGAATTACCGATTTCTGTCCCACTCTCTTTCTCCTATATGAAGTCTTATTTGACATGTTTCTTAAGATCTTCTTGTGCTTTTTTGTTTGACTCTGCTTGTTCTTTTTGCCATTTTTCAAGGGCTTTGTTGTAGTCAGCAGTTGTCACAGCTTTGTCTTGGAGTTTCATTCCTTTGTAGATCACGTGGTCTTTTCCTTTACCACCAGTCCATGCAAATGGAGCTGAGAATGGTTCGATACGTGTCAAGAATGGACGTCCCGTTGATGAAGAAGTTGGAATAACAAGGGCGCTATCTGTCAACCAAGCTTGCGCTGCCGCATATTTTTCGTAGCGTTTGTTGACGTCTTGTGTTTCTGCACCAGCATCTTTGATCATCTTTTCAAAGTCGTACAGACCAACTTTTTTAGCTGCTTCATTGTTTTCACTTGGGTCAAATCCAAGGAAAGTCTTAGTATTTTCACCAGATGAAGCTTTCAAGATATCCATGTAAGTTGATGGGTCTTGGTAGTCAGGGCTCCATCCAACATTATCAGAGAGATCCCAGTCTTCGCCAGCCGCATTTGGCGCAAAGAGGGTCACATTTTGAAGGTCTTCCTTCGAAAGCATTTGGATATCGATGACGATATTTTCTTTACCAAGTGCTTCTTCAACAGATTGTTTGAAGGATTGTACCCGTTGAACTCTTGATGGTGTGGTTTGGTCTACAGGCATATCGATGTGAATTGGGAATTTCACACCTTCTGCTTCCAAAGCAGTCTTCGCTTTTGCAAACTCTTCCTTCGCTTTCTTAGCATCGAAGAGACCGTTTTGACCATCGTCTAGTTTAGTAGATTTCCACTCATCTCCGTAGGTATCCAATTGTGTTTTCACCATTTCACCAAAGGTCTTGCCATTAGCTTGGACAAATGTTGGTGGAATGTAGAGGTTACGGATGATCTTGCTTGCTCCGTCTTTTCCGTTCAATTGAGCAGCATACGCTTCACGGTTGAAGGCAAAGCTGATCGCTTGACGGAAGTCCTTGTTCAAGAGAGCTTTCTTAGTAGATTGTTTTTCTTCATCGGTTTTCTTAGCTGTGTGTTTGTAAGATTGACGGTCGATGTTGGTACCAATAACATAAGAAGCAGCATCTTGAGGAGTGTAGGTGATTTCGTCTTTGAATTCTTTAGCTTGCTCTGAGTATCCAGATCCAGTTGGGAAGAGTTTAGCTAAGCTAAGAGCATTTTCACCGAATGATTTAGCCAATTTACTTTGGTCTTGTCCATCGTAGAATTCCAATTTCACATCTGAGATGTAGACCTTGTCTTTATCCCAGTAGTTTTCATTCTTGGTCATTTCGATAGAAGATTTTGAAGTAAAGCTCTTCAAGATGTAAGGACCATTGTAAAGAAGGGAGCTAGTATCACTTGCTTGAGCGAATTTATCCCCTTTTGATTTCACGAATTTTTCGTTGACAGGGAAAGTGATCCCAAGAGTCAATTTAGAGTTCCAGTAAGATTCTGGTTGGTTCAAAGTGATTTGAAGGGTATGATCATCAACTGCTTTTACTCCTACAGCTGAGAAATCTTTATTTTTACCACTGACGTAGTCATTCAAGCCTTTGATAGAATCTTGGATGATGTAGAGCATTTCTGATTTGTTATCAGCCGCATATTTGATCCCTGTGACGAAATCTTTAGCTGTTACATCTGCGTACTCTTCCCCTTCTGAATCATACCATTTGGCATCATCACGAAGTTTATAGGTATAAGTCAAACCATCTTTAGAAACTGTCCAATCTTTTGCAAGAGATGGAATCAAGTTCCCGTATTTATCATTTTCAAACAAACCATCAATCAAGTTTCCAGTGATATCGTGGGTTGCTGCTTTACCAGATGTGATATAGTTCAAGTTTTCAGGTTCCGTCTCATAGACATATGAGAATTTTTGACCGTTGCTTGAGCTAGATGATTTAGAACCACCCGAACAAGCTGCTAGGATACCTGCTGAAAGGAGGGCAACTCCCGCAAGTGCAATGACATTTCTTTTTTTCATGTAAAACTCCTTAAGAAATTTTAAGTTTATTTTAAGATTATACCACAAAGATTTTCAGAAGAAAAGGAATTTTCAGAAAATTTTAGTTTATGAAAAAAACTACTCCGGAGAGTAGTTATTAATTTAAGTTTAAAACTTATTTGAGACTTTCCTTAGGTGAGTACGGACGTCAGCGAACTTCTACGAAGTTCCATGACTTAGTTTTGAACCTAAAGTTTCAAAACTCCCGAGTGCTTGAAATGATTCTATTTCAAGCACTTTTCTCACGGCGGAAAGTCTCAGTTTTGATTTGAAAAACTATAAGGACTGGATATTTTATAAAAAGACTTCTTATGTTATTTTCTAAGAAAAAACATTATTTTCTTTCTCAAACTAGCTCACAAAAGTAGTTCCAATTTTTAATCTACCAAGTCGCTCTTGAGGTAGGCATCGACCATGCGCTCTGTTGCGACTACAGAATCCAAGTGAGTCCGCTCATATGAGTGGCTAGATTCGATCCCTGCTCCAAGAAGGGCATGTTTGACTTCTGCTCCTGCGCTCATGGCTGCAGAGGCATCTGATCCATAGAAAGGATAGATGTCCAACTTATAAGGGATTTCTTGGGCTTTTGCAAGAGCCACCAAATGCTGACGGAACTCATAGTGATATGGTCCAGAAGCGTCTTTGACACAGATGGATACCGTGTATTCATCCGTCGCTTGGTCATCTCCCATAGCTCCCATGTCCACTGCCAAGTATTCGACCACTTCAGCTGGAATACTAGAATTAGCCCCATGCCCCACTTCTTCAAAGACTGAAAAGGCAAAGGTGGTCGTTACTGGCAATTGGATCTTCTCTTCCTTGTACACGCGCAGAAGATTCAAGAGAATCGCCGCACTCACCTTGTCATCCAAGTGACGAGATTTAATAAAGCCAGTATCTGTCACAATGGTCCGGGGATCAAAGCTGACAAAATCACCCACTTCAATGCCAAGGGCACGGGTTTCTTTTTCATTGGTTACTTTTTCGTCCAGACGGACTTCCATATTGTCCTGGGTCCGCTCGACAGTCCCCGCATCCTTGTAGACATGGCAAGAAGTCTGATGGACCAAAATCGTACCCGAGTGGTTTTTTCCTGTATTGGCTACATGGACTGTACAGTTTTCCCCTTCAATCATATTCCAAGGGAAACCACCGATTCGGTCTAGCTTGAGGCGGCCATCTGCTTTCACAGCGCGGACAATAGCTCCCAAGGTATCCACATGGGCTGTGACGTAACGTTGTTTGTCTGTGATCACACCAGGAACGGTCACATTCACCCCACCCTTAGCAGTCCGAGTTACTTCGTACCCAAAGCCTTCAATGGTGTTGACTAAGTAATCTGCAATCTCACGTGTATAACCGGTCGGTGAAGGAATGGCTGTCAATTCCTGCAAATAAGTCACTGTCTGATTCATAATGCCTCCAAATGTGTTTTTCTTTATTCTAGCATGAAATAGGTGGAATAGCTAGAGGAGAGGTTACAGAGTGGACCATTCAACATTAATCATCTATGGTCACTGGAAAAATATCTTCACCTCTTCTCATTCTATCTTCCATTTCTTTCCACTCAATCACTAATTTATATAGCTCATCAGTTGAAATAAAATATGGTTCACCTAATATTTCTTCATCAAATTGAAAGTAAACTTCTGTTATTTCTTTTCCAATTTCGATTCCCAACAAATTACCATCAAAAGCATATTCTTCCATCTTCCCAGTAATTACATTCTCCAAAGCTTCTCGAACATCCAGATAAAAATTATGAACCTCAGAATTTAAAAAGTTTGACAGAGATTGACAACTAGAGCTATCGAATTCTACTAGCAAAAATTTCCGACTATTTTTAGTTACTTTTACAATATAGTTTCGTTTCATTTATAAGCACCTTTAAATTTATTCTATTTTTTGTGGATAAGCAGTAATAATTTTCCCCTCAGAATTTAAAATTATTTCAATGTCTATTCCATTTTGACTTGTTCCTGAATAACGACTACCTTCTATCAATTCCATATTTGAATATGCCTCATTAATGGCATCCACAATCTCCTGCGGGCTCATATGGTCAGGGAAGAAGGTTGATTTCCCTCCATTTGCTTTTTTAGGAATTCCATTCACTTCAACTTTCGCTTCATAAATCCCAGCATCATTTAAGGCAGGACTTTTCGTACCTTCTATAATACTGCCAGAAGTCCCCTCTATCATATCATAGTGGTATCCTCCTGCTCGACCTTTTTTATTTAAATCACCTTCAAAAATGTGACTCAAAGACTTCTCGGTAAAGTTTTCTGTATGTTCGAGATTTGCTAAGTCATCCAAATTGTACATTTTGAATTCAGAAGCATTCTGATACCAACTTTCAATTTTCCTATTGAAGAATGGAATCTTCCCTTTTACCTTACTATATACATCCAAGAACGTTGTATAGGGTTTATTGTAGTACTGATTATATCCAACATAAGTGGTTACCTTAAGGTAGCTCCTTAAAACTTTGTCCTATTTTTAATTTTCCACTATGTAAACTTGAAAACTCTTGACCTTACCGTCAACAACATGTTTTTCAACATCACTTTCCCACCAAGGAAGAACATTTTCTTCCAAAATTTCTAAAAATAAGTCTTTAGAAGATAAGTCATCTTTTAAGAAACTATCATAATTTTCAAAAATAAAGCTGTATTCTTCAGCTTTTATCCATGAGAGGTCCGTTAGCCAATCCGTAATAGACGACCAATTATTCGCATCGGGAAGGCCGACAATTTTTTCAAGAAAATGAAATAGCACTTCTTTGTTTTGGATCTGCTTCCCATCAAAAATTGCTACAAAGCCACTGAAAGGCAATCGATCTTTCAATTCAAGTTTCGTAATGTAATGAATTCTATTTTTCAGGATTTCAAACCTCTATTCTATTTTTTTAAAATGTTTTATAATGGTCTTCTGTTTTGAGTAAAATCTATTTTTGAATATCGATTTGAAAAAATAGGTTGATTCAAACTAAACTTGCTGGTTGCTGAGGAGGCCACATAACCTCCTACGATGTTCCCGATAAAGTTTGCAGTTTGAGCATCTTCTTCACTTCCACCTAGGAGTTTGGTCCCATGATAGACAACCTGACCACTTGTATAGAGATTTATTTCTCTTAGAATACAATATAATTATACAAAGTCTAATTGAATAGTTTGATTGCTCTCCATTTTTTTAGCTGTATTAATAATATTTTCTATTTCTCTTTGAGTTATCGGAAGATTCTCATGAGGAGGCTCCCATTGTGTCATACTATCTTTATAAACAACAAATTTTTTATTGATCAGCAATTCTCCTTGTGCTTTTATGAGGAAACCATTCTCTAAATCAAAAGTAATTGTTGATCTTGTTCCTGTAATTTTC
>OGJT01000379.1_pt1 | contig 24582 bp, 26 predicted proteins | sample 1572331 | NCBI WGS metagenome assembly OGJT01 (sample SAMEA2582094, study PRJEB24529) | metagenome | biome: Human gut stool | place: China | collected 2011
GGGTGACTTTTGTGTTTAATAACGTTTCATGATCATCGGGTGCTTCCTCAGATCACTCGGTTTGATTTTACTTTGTTTCATGGTCATAATCATATATCATTTCTTTTGGATCTTTTGTTTGACTAATACAAAATAGGTCTTCATAGGTCTTCGCATTTTTAGCGCCCATTAGGATCATCAGTATAATTTTCTGAATTAGGAGATTGTCCCATCACTATTCGAACTTCGTCTCCCAACTTACGCTGTTCCCATTCATCCGTGAATCCTTTAAATCGCAATTCTGGAACTTTCTTTTTAACTGAATCATCTATTTTCGCCATAGTCCCCACCATTTTATTGGTTTTTCTTGATTTACCTTATCAACAGTCTAGTTGGTTGGTACCAATGGAGCAAGGCAGCTAAGAAGGGATATTAGTGGCAATTAATAAAATACATGAGGTTGGGCATATTGCCCCACCTCTTTTTATGATATACTAGAGTAGTTTTTTAGATTTGTAAAAAATGTGATTTTCTAGTTCAAATTTAAAAAAGAAAAGGGGAGAACATGGACATCTTTTTGAGGAGCATATCAGGGATTCTCGTCATCCTGGGTATGATTTTAGTGGGCTTTGTCATTGGTGAAAAAGGCTGGTTCGATGACAAGTCGCGTGGCCTACTCGCTAAATTGGTCACTCAAGTTGCTCTTCCCTGCTATATGCTCTACACCATCACGCAGCGTTTTACAGCGCCAGCCCTCCTAAAAATGTTGCCAGAATTGCGTTTTCCTGCCCTGTCTATGGTTATTTTGCTTGGCATCGCGACAGGAGTAGCCAGAATCTTTGCGGTGAGACAGGACCGTCGTGGCCTCTTTATTTCCATGTTTTTTAACTCCAATACCATCTTCGTGGGGCTTCCCATTAATCAAGCCCTCTTCGGAGATGCCAGCATTCCTTATGTTTTGATCTATTACATGTGTAATACGACCTTTTTCTGGACTTTAGGAACTTATCTCATCCAGCGGGATGGTGAGGGAGAAGCGCAGTTTGATCTCAAAACGAGTCTGAAAAAAGTCTTTTCCCCGCCCCTGATGGGCTTTCTCTTGGGACTAGTCCTGGTGATGCTGCAGATCAAGTTGCCAGCCTTTCTAGCCAGTGATTTGCAGTATCTGGGCAATTTAACGACCCCCTTATCCATGATATTCATCGGCTTGTCAGTGTCTCATGTAGGCGTGAAGCAGTTGGTGCTGGGAAAAGATCAGCTATTGATTCTACTAGGTCGCTTCCTGGTTGCCCCTCTCTTGATGGCGACCATCGTTTACTGGGTGCCTCTTCCAAGCCTGATGAAGCAAGTCTTTATCATTCAGTCCGCCATGCCTGTGATGACCAATGCGCCAGTTGTTGCCAGACTCTACGGAGCTGATAGTGATTATGCAGCGGTCATGGTGACAGAGACGACCCTTGCAACCATGGTGGTGATCCCTATTCTCATGCTGTTGATGGCTTAACAAATAGCAAATACAAAAGCTCAAGTTTTAAAAAAACTTGAGCTTTTCTTATAACAAGGCTAACAAGATGGTAAGGACTAGAGCGATGCCCATCCGAATCAGGTGGTGAGCTGGATGGAAGTTTCCTTTGCGTTTCCCATTCCAATAGGCCCCGTAGCAAATCAAACCACAGCCGATCAGCCAAAGGACTAGAGAGACAATCGGTAAAAAGAAGTAGAGGATGAGAGATAAGGTCGCAAGGCTACTTCCGATGAGGAGAAATGTATTTCCTAAAGTGTGATTTCCTTTTTTAAATTCTGAAAGGGAGGCCAATAAGTGAAGAAGAGCAAAAGCAAGGGCTAAGAAGGCCGTAAAAAAGCTAAGAAGAATGGAGAAGAACATAGGGTTTCCTTTCAAAGAAGAGATTTTGGATATGAGGATTATATATCAAGACCTACGACTCATTTTATGAAGTACCACAAATGATAATACAAGATTCAAAATGATAACCAACAAAGTCAAAAGAGAGTAACCATAAAGTATAATTGGAAATTCATTTTTGAGATTGCATAGAGCAAACAAACTCGTTAGAATGCCGGTCAACAATCCAGGCACATATTTTCGAAGAATAATTGTTTGAATCAGATGTCCGAACACATGGTAGATATAAGCAATCACAATGGTTGCGTAAATAGTATAGTTGCTAAACCGGTAACTAAGAAAAAGTGATAGAAGCAGGATTAGAAATTGCTCCAAGACAATAGCATTGAAAGTAAAAGGCGTGTAATAAGAAAGGATTCGATTATCTGGAAACTGTGCTGATAATTTTTTGACAAAGGATGGCATCCATATGATTTCTTCCAGTTCGTGAAGCATAAAGAGCGCTGGAAAGAGAAAATAAAATTGTATGATGGACATTGAAACCCCGCCTTTCTAGTTTCCTTCATTTACAGTCTGTTTTCAGAAATTAAAAATGAAACAGGACGTAGCTTAACCAGTTCTTAATCCATTAAGGGGCACAAGGAAAATTAATAGTAGTTATTCAGTCTGGTTATGAGGCTGTTTTACAATCTATCGATAGTTGAATGAAACAAATCAATAAATTTTTTAAAAAAAGGCAACCTATTTTTATAAGGAGTATGTATACGAAATTCAGTTACACACTGAAAAGTTTACAAGTTTGATCAAATATTTTATATTGTCATAATTATTTGCCGTATTGAGTTGGTCGTTATAATCATTTTATTATACCATATTCAGCTTTCAAATCAATTATTGATCTAACTTATGTGAATCTGTACACATTATGATTTGTAATAAGAGGATACATTAAATTTAAAATCTATATATTTAAGCTATATTGAACAAAATTAATATTCGTTACTTCTGTATTAAAATTCGTTTAAAAGTTAAATTTTTATAAAAAAAACATCATTTTAAACAATATTATTTTAGTTTTACATTGACTATTAAAATAATTAATAGTAGAATGATAGCAAAATAGCGGTTTAATAAATAAGTATTTGATCGTTTGAAAGCAACTTTTAAGTGATCAATGGGAAATATAGAAGAATGATGAAGATAGGTAGGGATAAATGGTGGCAGACAAATTATTTTCTATCGGGCGAGCGGCAAGTGTGAGTGGAGTATCTACGAAAACGTTGCGCTACTATGAGAGTCTAGGGTTGATCATGCCCAAAAAGGTTTCGGATGATAATGGTTATCGTTACTATGATAGGGAGACTCTCTTATTGATTCCAGTCATTAAATATTACAGGCAAATCGGTTTGGATTTAAAGAGAATTAAAGAATTGATTTCAGAAGCTAGTTGTTCCAATCATTATTACTTTTTAGAACAACGAAAAGATGAAATTAAAGCTGAGAAAGAAAAGTTACTCGTATCAATGGCTTCAGTTGATGATTGGATGCAGTTGATTATTGAAGGTGAACTTTGTTTGAAAAATCAATCATTATCGTATCCTTCAAAAAAAGAATCAAGTATAAGTCTTAAATACCATCCTGAAGAAAAACATTTTTGTCAGATTAAGCAAAGTTTCTCATATAATTTTAAAGAATCAATTATTAATCTTGAATGGATTAAATATTTGGAGGACAATCAGTTAGAGGTCTCTGGCCCAGTAATATTAAAATATGATTCATATTTAGAAAAAATGGCGGGTACGATTAAATTTGCTACTATTATGCAACATTGTTTCCCAGAAGAACACTGTCACTACACTTTTGGTGGTTTTTTAGCCCTCAGTGCTTATCATATTGGTTCTCTCGAAACGATTAGTGATACCTATCAGCAAATCGTCTCTTATGCGAAAGAAAATGGAATATCACTACAAGAGGAAACTTATGAAAGGCATGTGATTGATTATTGGGTGACACAACGAGAAGAAGAATTTGTAACAGAAGTGATTATTCCAATTATAAAAAAAGATGAAATTAAGTATAGATCATGAGTTTAGGAGTGAGAGTGGGACAGAAATCGGTAATTCGTTAGAATTCGATTTCGTCGTCCCACCTCCGCACAGTTGAGTAGGGCTGTAAAAGCTGATGAAATCAGCGTAGTAGAGCCTACTCAACCACTGCGTCTTGCTCGACAATCCAAAAAAAATTGAGAGGCTAGGACTTTTGTCCCAGCCTCACTTTTTTGTTAAATTTTAAAAAACAAGCTCCTCGATCCTGTTGAATGGCATTAGTTTTTAAAGGTCAGACGATCTGAGATCGCTCTGAAGGTGATAATATAACAATTCGGAGGTTGAAGGATTTTGCTTGTATTCTATTAAAAAAATCCGTTTGAAAAATCAGAAAATTCAAACAATCTAATTTTTATAAAAGACTTAGAATAGAAAAGTTTGACCTTAGTGGAATGTTTTTTTTGCAATTGAATTCAAAAATAGTAAAAAATGAAGGTAATTTTTGGAAAATTAGAACAATCTAATTTTATATAATAGATTCAAAAAAATAAAAACGATTGTATTATAACAGATGTGAAGATATTTTAGTTAATAATAAAATAATGATGTGAAGATAAAAAAGTTTTTCATAAAAACCTTGACCTTACCCTTATGTAAGGGTTTACAATATATTTAACAAGTATGTGACAATGTAAACATACTTAAAAATCGTTTATATAAATTTGTATAAAGAAAATAAATTTAAAAGGAGGTAGTGACATGAATTCCGAAGCATTGGGAATGATTGAAACTAAAGGTTTAGTCGGTTCAATTGAAGCGGCTGATGCAATGGTTAAGGCGGCAAACGTCACCTTAATTGGAAAGGAACATGTAGGCGGTGGTCTAGTAACTGTCTTGGTTCGTGGGGATGTTGGTGCTGTAAAAGCTGCGACAGATGCAGGTGCAGCAGCAGCTCAAAGAGTTGGTGAATTAGTTTCTGTTCACGTTATTCCACGTCCTCATACAGAAGTTGAGACTATTTTGCCACACAGCAAATAATTTGCAAAGGACAACGAGAGGTGATAACGTATGGAACAAGTTAGTCAAAGTGTAATCAATACTTCTCCTACTGACAATCAGAAGGTTGCCCATCAAAAAATGATGGAAACAACAAGAGCTTTTCAAATTGCAGGCATTAGAAGTGGGGTTATTTCAGGTTTATTTTATGGGTTGTACTCATTTGTAATTATGATTTTACAAGGTTTCGATCCAATTAAATCAGCTGTAGGAATTTTAGCAGCGCCATTTGTAATGGGTGCTCTTAATGATTTATTAGGTGGATGTGTTCTGCTATTGAATGTCATTAGAAATGGGAAATTTAAAGAATTAGGTCGAACGTTAGCAACGAAACCTGGGAAAATCATGTTACTTGGTTATGTTCTGGGTGGTCCTGTTGCCAACGGAGCCTATCTTGTGGGATTGTACCTTGCGGGAGCTTTTGCGATTCCAATTTCGGCTACTACAGCAGCGTTTGGAGCCCTTTTCTCTGCTATTTTCCTAAAACAAAAATTAAGTTTCCGTGTGGTTATGGGAATGCTATTATGTGTAGTGGGAGCTGTTATTATCAACTTAGTCAAACCTGATAGTGCCCCAAACTTCACTTTAGGAATTATTTTAGCGATTGTTGCCGCTGTTTGTTGGGGGCTTGAAGGAACGATCTCAGCTTTTGGTGGAGCCATGCTTGACTCAGAGGTGACGGTAACATTGAGACAACTTGTTTCAGGGCTTATTCAAATGGTCATCATCGTTCCAGTGATTGGTGCAACTGGCTTATTTGCCGCAACGATAGCATCTCCTTTCTTAGTGCTAATGTTAGTTGTATCTGGAACTTTAGTTGGTTTTTCTTACATGGAGTGGTATCGATCAAATGCGATGATTGGAACAGCAATTGGTATGTCCTTAAATATTACTTATGCATTTTGGGGAGTATTACTCAGTATTCTCTTCTTGGGACAACCAATTACAACAACAATTGTAGTTGGTTCTATCGTTATTATTGTCGGTGCAATCGTTGTAACAACAAATCCACTCGATTTCTTCCGAAAGAAGGAGGTTTAACATGGCAATTCTACCAGCTAGAACGGCTGTATTGAATTATATGAATACAGTAGATGAAGCAGATGTTTACCAAGTTATGGAAGCGCTTAAAAGTGTTTATGGTAAAGAAAAACATTATACAGTTCCAGTATTCTTAGAACATTTAATGTCATTAGAATGTAATGGATATTTAGTTCAAACGGGATATGGTTTGAATACAGATGGAAAACTAAGTATTCGCTACAAAATTAATGAAGACGGTAAACAAGCTGTTCAAAAATATATTGCTAAGTAAGATAAAAAGGAGTAAGACAAATGAGATATCATGGAGGACAGGCCTTGGGTCTCGTAGAAACTGTCGGTCTAGTTCCGGCATTAGAAGCTTGCGATAAGATGTTGAAAGCAAGCAATGTGAAGTTAGTTTCTTACGAAAATGTGGGTTCAACGTTAGTTACAATTATGGTTGTAGGAGATGTAGCAGCGGTTGAAGCTTCTGTTGAAGCTGGTGCACAGGCAGCAGCAGCTATTGGAAAATTAACGTCTCATAATGTTATGCCACGACCAATCCCTTCTGTTGGGGATATTGTTTCAGTGCATGATATTGATAATTGATAAAGGAGAATATCATGGAAAGATATCAAGCTATTGGAGCCATTGAAACATTTGGTCTTGTATATGTACTTGAAGCAGCGGATGCCATGGTAAAGGCTTCTGATGTAGAAGTGATTGGCTATGAAAATACTGCATCGGGTTATATTTCTGTTATTGTTCAAGGTGAAACAGCAGCATGTAAAACAGCTGTCGACGCAGGCGTAAAAGCTGTCGAAAACATGGGAACCGAGGTTTACAGTCATGTTGTAATCCCAGGTCCACATGAAGATTTGAGAAAGATTATTGATCGCTATTCTTTGTCAGTTTTGTTGCCAGACGAAACGGTTGAATAAGGAAGTTCTATTTTGAGATATATCGATAGCGATTTAGGTTCTATTCAAGAAATGAGGAATCTAATTCAGAATGCTCAAATATCTTTTCTCCAATTACAAAATCTTGAACAAAATGAACTAAATGTTTATGGTGAAAAATTTATAGAAGAAATAGAAAAAGAAGCAGACGGACTAATTAAAGATTTTGTATCAGGAAATCAATATGGTCTGGAATCTGACGAGATCTTTCTATTCCACCATTTTCTAGATAAATTTAAACAAACAATCCAACAAGAAAATTATATTGGTATTCTTGAAGGAGATATTGGTGAAAAAACCATAGAAATAGGAGCACCTTTAGGGGTTATATCAGTTTTATTGCCTGCTTTTCCAACATTTACTCTTCTGGTTAACATTATTTTATTAGCTATGAAGTCAGGCAATACAATGGTAGTGGTTGCTAATAAGCACACCAAGGAAGTAACGATTGAAGCGTTCAAACGTTTAGTGGACTTGGCAGAGCAAGTTGGTTACCCTGAAGGAAGTATTGGAATCACAGAGACTATTAGTGATTCAAGTGTTTTGGAATTATATAACAGTGACAAAGTATCATTGATTGTGAATATTGGATGTCCTGAATATATCAATAAACAATTTAAAACAACCACACCTTTAATTTATGGGGGAGAAGGTTCCGGCCCAGTATTTGTTGAACGGACAGCAGATATTGAGAAAGCTATTGAGGATATTATTCATTCAAGAAGTTTTGATAACGGAATTTTACCAGGATCGGAACAATTCTTGGTTACGGAAAATATCATTGAACAAGAGATACGCGATAAGCTGACTTGTAAAGGGGCTTATATCTTAAATGAGACAGAATGTGAACAATTGATAGAGTTCTTGAATCGATCAAAAAATAATATTTTGTGTCATTTTGCAGGTCATTCGGCTACATGGTTAGCTAAAATGGCAGGTTTCGAAGTACCTGACTCAACAAGGGTACTTGTCTCCTTGCAAGACTACATCAATCATGAAGATTTTTTCAATCAAAAATTACTTTGTCCAATTATTGTCGTATATCTAGAACCGGATTGGCAGATGGCCTGTAAGAAATGTATGAGCTTGTTAGCAGAAATGAAAATGGGGCATACATTGACCATTCATTCTAAAAACTGGGAAGTTATCAAAGAATTTGCCCTTGTTAAAGAAGTTGGACGTATTGTTGTAAATTCTCCTACTGTTTGTGTAGCGACAGGTGTGATGTCCAATTTAGCTACCTCCTTAATTCTTGGAGGGGTTACTACGGGTAGGGGATACACTTCTGAAAATGTTACTCCAAAACATTGGACATATAGACGTCAGGTTGGATTTAAAGTTGAAGAGTGATAATTCTACCTGAATATTTTATAAGAGAAAGGAAAATCCAAAATGGATATGAACGAATTTACCGCTAAATTAGAAGAAGCGACTAAGAAATTAAGCGCTGAAGATCGTGCTTCTTTAGTTAAAATTTTTCAAAGCGTTTCAGAAGATATAACAAAACCAGATTTTGTTACTTCAGGTCCTCAATATGTAGAATCAGAGGGTGTAGATGTTCCTGATGGGATTACCCCTCGTCTACAAGCATTGAAGAATCAATATTTGAGTGCGACACCAACGATTTCCTTGATTCGTGCAATTAATCTAACGAAAATTTCTAAAGCAAATGAAGGAATGCCTAAAGCAATCCTAAGAGGAACCGCCTTTAAAGAGTTCTGTAAGATTGCTCCTCTTGTTATTCAAGACCATGAATTGCTAGTTGGAGCACCAAATGGTGGTGCTCGTTGGGGTGCATTCTCTCCAGATATTTCATGGCGTTGGCTCCGTGATGAGATTGATACAGTATCTACTCGTCCTCAAGACCCATATTTCCTATCGGAAGAAAATAAACGAATTTTACGCGAAGAAATCTTCCCATATTGGGAAGGCAAATCAGTCGATGAAGCTTGTGAATCACAATATCGTGAAGCAGGTGCCTGGGAACTCTCTGGCGAATCTTTTGTATCAGACTGTTCTTATCATGCGCAATCAGGCGGGGGGGATTCTAACCCTGGTTATGACGTTGTTGGTATGAAGAAAGGGATGTTGGATATCAAGGCTGAAGCAGAAGCTTGCTTGAAAGAATTAGACTATGCAAATCCCGATGATCTTGAAAAGATTTATTTCTATAAAGCTCGTATTCTAACTGCGGAAGGTGTGATGATCTATGCACAACGTATGTCAGAATATGCAGCTCAATTGGCAGCGAAGGAAACAAATCCAAAACGTAAAGCGGAATTGGAAATGATTTCTCGAGTGAATGCGAATGTTCCAGCTCATAAACCAGAAACTTTCTGGGAAGCAATGCAATACGTTGTAACGATCCAACACTTATTGCTATGTGAAGAAAATCAAACAGGACTTTCAATTGGACGTGTAGACCAATACATGTATCCATTCTATAAAAAAGATAAAGAATCAGGTCGCATGAATGACTATCAAGCATTTGAACTAGCAGGTAGTATGTTCATCAAGATGTCTGAAATGATGTGGCTTACATCTGAAGGTTCTTCTCAATTCTTTGCTGGATACCAACCATTTGTAAACATGTGTGTGGGCGGTGTAACTCGTGAAGGTCGCGATGCGACAAACGATTTAACTTATCTATTGATGGACGCAGTTCGCCATGTGAAAGTTTACCAACCAACACTCGCAACACGGATTAATAATAAATCTCCTCGTAAATATTTGAAGAAGATCGTAGACGTTGTTCGCGCAGGAGTCGGCTTCCCAGCTTGTCACTTTGACGATACGCATATTAAAATGATGCTTGCCAAAGGTGTATCAATGGAAGATGCACGTGACTATTGTTTAATGGGATGTGTAGAACCACAAAAATCTGGTCGTTTGTATCAGTGGACTTCTACAGCTTATACTCAATGGCCAATTTTAATTGAAACAACTCTCAACCATGGTATTCCACTTTGGTATGGAAAACCTGTAACACCTGACATGGGCCCTCTTGATCAATATAAGACATTTGAAGAATTTGAACATGCAGTGAAGGAAACTATTAAGTATGTTACAAAATGGACTTCTGTCATGACGGTAATTTCACAACGTGTTCAACGCGAATTAGCTCCAGTTCCTCTCATGTCTATCATGTATGAAGGAACACTAGAACATGGCCGAGATGTGAAAGCGGGAGGTGCAATGTATAACTTCGGACCAGGTGTTGTTTGGTCTGGATTAGCAAACTATGCGGACTCTATGGCTGCCATTAAGAAACTAGTATTTGAAGATAAGAAATATACATTAGAAGAACTAAATAAAGCTTTGGTTGCTGACTTTGAAGGATATGACCAAGTGAGAGCAGACTGTTTAGCGGCTCCTAAATACGGTAATGATGATGACTATGTGGACTACTTTACTTCAGATATCATCGAATTTACAGAACAAGAACACCGTAAATATAAGACATTATACTCTATCCTTAGTCATGGAACGTTGTCTATTTCAAATAATACACCATTAGGACAAATTACAGGTGCTTCTGCTTCTGGACGTCGGGCTTGGAAACCTTTATCAGATGGTATTTCTCCAGACCATGGAATGGATACAAAAGGTCCTACAGCGATTATTAAATCAGTATCTAAGATGGCAAATGAAAATATGAACATTGGACTTGTTCATAACTTCAAGATCATGGCTGGTTTACTTGACACACCTCAGGGTGAGGAAAGTTTGATTACCTTGCTTCGTACAGCAAGTATTCTAGGAAATGGTGAAATGCAGTTTAACTACCTAGATAATGCAGTTTTGATTGATGCACAAAAACATCCTGAAAATTATCGTGATTTGATTGTTCGTGTAGCGGGATATAGTGCATTCTTCGTTGAATTGTGTAAAGACGTTCAAGATGAAATTATTTCTCGTACAGTTTTAACACAATTGTAGTCTGAAAATAGATGTTGTTGTAGTGGTTTCCAATTCTAGGAAACTGCTACAACAATTGTTAGGAGAAGATTGTGGAAGCAGTTAATAAAAAACATGAAACGCGCATTAATGTTTTTAATGTACAGAAATATAATTTATATGATGGTCCAGGTATCAGGACGATTGTATTTTTTAAAGGTTGCCACATGCGTTGTAAATGGTGTGCAAATCCAGAAGGGCTAACATTTGGGCCCAATATGATGTACAAAGAAACTTTGTGTAAACCGTACAATGCTTGCGCAACATCTTGTCCACTGGGAGATATCTGCTTTAAATATAAAACAAAAGATAACATTCCTTATGATTATGAAGACAAAGATCATCCGATAGATATCAAAAAATTTGATAAGAAAAAACCTACAGTTGATGATATTAAAGGTTGTCCAGAAGGAGCATTAACAATCGCTGGAGAATCAAAAACTATTTCTGAACTCATGGAAATTATCCACGAGGATGATGCTTTTTATGAAATGTCTGGAGGAGGTGTTACTTTATCTGGAGGGGAATGTTTGGCTCAAGGAGAGGGAGCGTTAGCCTTATTACAAGCATGTAAACAAGATGGATTAAACACCGCGGTTGAAACTGCTGGCTATGTTCCTAACAAAGTCATGTTAAAAGTTGCAGAGTATACCGACTTGTTTCTGTTTGATTTGAAGCATATGGATTCAAAACGTCATAATGAATTGACTGGAGTTAGCAATGAGCGAATCTTAAGCAATTTCAAATCAGTCATTGAAGGTGGCTATAATGTAAAAGTTAGAATGCCAATGTTAAAAGACATCAATGATAGTGAAGAAGAAATTCAAGCAATTATTGATTTTTTGGCTCCCTATAAAAATTTCCCTAATTTTAAAGGGATTGATTTATTACCTTATCACAAATTGGGGGTAAATAAATATCATCAATTAGGTATGGACTATGAAATTGAAGGAGATCCTTCTCTAAGTCAATATGATTTGGACAGAATAGAAAAGTATATTCTAGCAGCTGATTTCCCAGTAACTGTAGTGAAACATTAACTGAATTAGGGGAGGAGTAGAATTGATTGAAGAACTTGGGAAAATAGAGCGGATTATCCAAGAATCTGTACCAGGAAAACAAATTACTCTAGCCCATGTTATTGCAGCTCCGATTGAAGCGGTATATGAAAGTTTAGGGGTGGAGCATAATGGAGCCATAGGGATTGTATCACTGACTCCTAATGAAACCGCCATCATAGCAGCTGATATCGCTGGAAAGGCAGCAAATGTTGATATTTGTTTTGTTGATCGATTTACAGGTTCCGTGATGTTTAATGGTGATGTCCAAAGTGTCGAAACATCATTGGAAGATATTTTGGAGTATTTCAAGAACTCCTTAGGTTTTTCAACTGTTCCATTAACAAAATCATGAGAAAAAGATTACTACTAATAGGTCCATCTGATGAAGAAAATATAAAACTCCTATATTTTTTAGAAAATAATACGAGCTTACACATTAGACCATCCATTATGTATTATGACAAAACGATTTTGTTCCCCAGTACTTACCTACGGAGTCCGTGGATGAAAAAGCATCTGATAGCGATGCAACAAAATGCTAATTGTGTTTTGATGCTTGCCTCTTGTAAAAGTCAGAGAGGGATTTATTCACCGAACTTTGCGAAGGCCTTTCGAGTTCCAAGTATCGGAGTGATATTGTACGATGAGACTCAATTGGAAGAAAGAGTTTCAGACTGTAAAATGGAATTAATCAATGCTGGAGTGGATGAAATAGTTGAATTGAATTTAAAAAATTCAGTAGAGTGCAACCGTTTTTTACAAAAAATAAGATTAGATGATAAAGAAGGTAGTTCATGAAAATACAAGAGTTTAATGTGGGGCCACGATTTATTTTTGGTGAGGACGCAATCAGTGAGCTCTCTAATCTATCTATAAAAAAAGCTTATATTGTCTGTGATCCTTATATGGCAAAGAGTGGGATGGTTCATCATGTGTTAGATCACCTAGATCAAGGGACTGTAGAAACTAAGATTTTTTCTGGAGTTGTTCCAAATCCTACTGTCGAAAGTATTTCAAAAAGTATTTCTGAAATTCGATCATTTAAACCAGATACGATTATCGCTTTAGGAGGTGGTTCAGCCTTAGACTCTTCTAAAGCAATAATTCTAACTTACACAAACTTGGAGAAGGTTCCTAAGCCAACTTTAATAGCGATTCCGACCACAAGTGGTTCGGGAAGCGAAATTACCTCCTTTGCAGTGATTTCTGATTTGTTGACGGAAGAAAAATATGCCCTGGTTAACGATTCTTTGGTTCCAGATATTGCTATTTTGGATACAGTATTTACAATGACCGTACCTCCAGCTGTTACAGCAGATTCGGGTATGGATGTCTTGACTCATTGCTTGGAAGCCTATGTAGCTGACGGAGCTAGTGACTTTTCAGATGCTTGTGCAGAGAAAGCAATCATGTTGGCTTGGGAAAATTTACCGCTCGCCTTTAAAGACGGGAATAATAAAGTTGCTCGAGAAAAAATGCACAATGCTTCTTCTCTGGCAGGAATCTCATTCAATAATGCAGGATTAGGAATCTGCCATAGTTTATCTCATGCAGTAGGAGCTTTTTTCCATAGTCCTCACGGAAGAATCAATACAGTCTTATTACCGCATGTTATCGCTTTTAATTCTTCTTTATCCAATCCAACTGTAACTCCAACAGGTTCTCGATATGCAAAAGTCGCAAACATGTTACAGTTTGATTTTCAAAATGAAAAAGAAGGGGTGGAAAAACTAATCGCAGGGATCAAGCAACTATCTGCTCAGTTTGGAATAAAAGGTACTCTCGATGATTTAGGAATTGATAAATCAGACTTTGTAAGGCACATTCCAGAAATGGCTGAACGAGCTTTGGCAGATGCATGTACACCAGCAAATCCACGAAAAGTGACCAAAAGCGATTTAGAATCGATTTATTATTTGTTAGCAAGCAGTGTATAAAATAAGAAAGCAATTTCGCTTTCAGTGGGATATATGTCAAAATGAAATTCGATTGGAAGAAAATGTTATGAAGTATTTAACTGAAAATGATTTAAGAATAGCATATCGTGATATTCCCTTCGAAGTTTTCACAATTCGTAGTGATGAAAAACTGACTCCAGGAGCAAGGACCTTCTTATCAGATAGAAAAATAAAAATTATTGACGATAATAATGAAAAAGCAAGGAGTCAAGTAAATCATTATAGTGGTAGAGGCCAACCACAAGCCTCTGCAGTATCATTTGGAACAAATGATTTTGAATTACTTAGTGTTCGTTGTGATATGTTATCAGCAGCGCAAATGTTGTATGGACTAGATATGGCGATAGCAGAAGAATTAAAATTGCTAGAACGTTATCTGTCAACTCCATCAGGAACAGCTGATATTACCTCTTCTACGTTTTTTAAAAACGAAAAAGAGGTTGATCGGACGGTCATAGTAGAACAACTATCTAACGTAGGATTATTTATCAATACTCAAAAAGGTGAAATTTTACTGAAACTGTATCCTATTTACTTCAGTTTATTAGCTTATATTGAAAAAAATAGAAATTCAGATGATCTGCGATTTGTTACTACTTTATCACGATTAGGAAATTTAATTTCTTATTACCTTAGTAAGGAGGAGAGAGAAACTGATGAGCCACGATAACTTATTTAAATCTTGTGATCACTATGTAGAGGAGTTCGAATTAGTGGAGAAGAAACCAATCACTGAAGGGAAAGGCCCCTATTTCACTGGAGTGGACTTGGGAACGGCTTATATTGTATTGGTTGTTACAGATGAAAATAAGAGAATTGTTGCTGGTGCTCATCGTTCCGCGTCAGTTGTACGTGACGGAATGGTAGTTGATTACATTGGGGCTGTTCAGATTGTTCGAGAACTCAAAGAAGAGTTAGAGCATCAATTAGATACAGAATTAGTTTTTGCTTCTGCTGCGATTCCTCCTGGAACAGATTTATTAGACGGTGGTGCCATTAAAAATGTTGTTCAGAGTGCAGGTTTTGAATTAACAGCTATTTTAGATGAACCAACTGCAGCCAATACAATTGTTGGAATGAAAGATGGTGCCATCGTTGATATTGGTGGAGGCACGACAGGGATTTCGATTGTGAAAAATGGTGAAGTTATTAAATGTGTTGATGAGCCGACCGGTGGGACTCACTTTACACTAGTGGTATCGGGTGCTTATCACATGCCTTACGAGGAAGCTGATCAATACAAACGAAATCCTACAAACCATAAAGAATTACTAACTACCTTAAAACCCGTTGTCGAAAAAATTGCATCTATTATAAGTAGAAACATTGAAGGATTTGATATAGATACTATCTTTTTGGTAGGTGGTACGAGTTGCTTAACTGGGATTGAGGAAATTATTGAAAAAGAAACTCAGATTAAAACAATTAAACCACAAAATCCAATGTTTGTTACTCCGATTGGTATTGCAATGAATTGTACTGATGAGGTTATTTATTAATATAGAAGGAGAGTCGCATGTTAGTTGCAGAATTAGTAGATACGATCTGGGCTACCAGGAAATCGGAAGCGCTTAATGGAGTGAAATTCTTATTAGCAGAAGTAAAAGGTGGCCGAAGATCTGGCGAACTACTAGTCGTTGTGGATATGATCGGCGCTGGAATTGGGGACCGTGTTATTGTAGCAACGGGTTCTGCAGCAAGGCGGATGATGGAAAATGATGAGATGCCAGTGGATGCAGCCATTGTTGGAATCATTGATGAAAATTACGATGAAGTAAAGAGACAAAATGGAGAAATTCAGCGATTCTCTTAAAGGAGGACAGAACAAATGTCGAAATTAATTACGGCTAAGGACATTATTGAATGTTCGGAAGCAGGAAAGTCAATTTGTTACATTGAACCAAAGACAATTGTCACCCCTGCTGCAATAGACGAAGCAAAAAAACGAGGCATTGAAATAAGTGAATGCTCAGGTCACTGTGAATCGTCTAAAGAAACAAATGAACACGGAATTACCAGCGATGAAATTCTTTGTTTGTTAAAAAAAATGTTAGGGGGTAATGAGACAGATGAGGATCCCATTCCATTACCTTATCGTTGTGTAAAGCACCCTAATGGCATGAAAGTTGTAAAAGGATCTACGGTTCGTTTAGATAACTTTGACACAGGAAATCCTAAAGCAAAAGTAGAGTACCAAGAGTTGGTCCATAAAGAAGAATCAAAGATGAGTGCTGGTTTTCTAACAATTGATCACTCAACATTTGCTTGGGATCTACCGTATGAAGAAATTGATTATGTGATATCTGGTACCGTTTCAGTTCAAATTGATGGCCAAACTTATGTGGCTAGAGAAGGAGATGTTATTTATGTTCCTTCTGGATCTAGTGTTGTTTGGGGCTCACCGGATAAAGCAAAAATTTTCTATACAACGTTTCCGTCCAATTGGCCTGATTTGATGTAGGAGTAAGCCATGAAAGCATTGGGAATGATTGAGACGTATGGCTTGATAGGAGCTATTGAAGCGGCAGATGTTATGCTAAAAACAGCAAATGTCACTCTTTTAAAAAAGGAATTTGTAAAAGGGGGCTTGGTCTTAGTCAGTATCACAGGAGATGTTGGTGCTGTAAAGACAGCTGTTGAAGCAGCAACTACTGCTGTAACTCGGTTAGGTGCACAAGTACTTTATGGTTCACATGTTATTCCGCGACCGGATTTCCAACTGGATTCTTTTTACCCAAGAAAGAAAGAGAATCAGGCTTTTGTTGAGGAAGCACAAAGCGAAGATAATTTCATCCAAAACGAGGAATCAACAGAGGAAGTGATTGAGGAAATTCCTGAAGAAATGGAGGCTAAAACGAACATTTCTTTAGAAATATTGGAGGATACGGAAGTGGTTCTCTCTAGTACGGAAAAATTATCTATGACACCTCAGGAGTATAAAAGAAGCTTGCAAAAACTAAGGGTTGCTGAATTACGTGATAAATTAACTCATCAAAATATTATTCTTGATGAAGGTACGGATGTAATGACTCTGACGAAAAAGCAACTGACTGCCATATTAGTAGATGATTTTGAAAAAAATAGTTAGAAAGGAGATTATTTATGACGACTATCGACGTAGATCTTTGTTCGATTCAGGAAGCGCGTGACTTAGTTAGAAGTGGAAAAGTTGCTGCTGATAAGATAGCGTTCTATTCTGATGAACAAATTGATTTAATTTTAAAAAATATTGTAAAGACGATAGAGGCCAATGCTTACTATTTAGCTGATTTAGCAGTTGAAGAAACAGGCTTTGGAAAACTGAATGATAAAGCCTATAAGAACTATGCGGCTTCAACTTTACTCTATAATGAGATGAAGCAATATAAAACCTCAGGTGTTTTAAGTTTTGATGAGTCAAAAAAAGTATTTAAAGTAGCTGAGCCAATGGGCTTGCTTCTTGGAATCACTCCATCAACTAATCCTACTTCAACGATTATTTTTAAATCGCTTATTGCAATCAAATCTCGGAATGCCATCGTTTTTGCTCCACACCCATCTGCAAAAAGATGTAGTTACGCTGCGGCTGAATTAATATTGAAAGCAGCTGTAGAAGCAGGAGCACCTGAACATATCATTGGTTGTGTAAAGAATCCAACGATGGAAGCGACGAATGAACTGATGAAATCGAAGGATATTGCCCTGATTATTGCTACAGGAGGACCTGGAATGGTTCGCTCAGCCTATAGTAGTGGAAAACCTGCTATTGGGGTAGGAGCAGGAAATTCTCCTGTGTATATTGAACGGACAGCAGACGTTAAGAAAGCCATTTCTACGATCATCGCTTCTAAGACATTTGATAATGGAACCATTTGTGCCTCTGAGCAAGCTTTGATTTGTGAAGAAGTCAATAAAGATGCCGTCGTTTCAGAATTACTTGCTCAAGGATGCTATATGATGACGAAGGAAGAAACAGACAAAGTTTGTTCATTACTCTTCCGAGGTGTTTCAAATGGTCATCCTGTAATGAATGCGAAATTTGTTGGACAAGCTGCAACAACCATAGCAGAAGTAGCTGGTATTCATGTACCAGCTGATACGAAACTATTAATTGGCCCTCAGTCAGGTGTTGGAGAAGGGAACCCGCTTTCCTTTGAGAAATTGACAACTGTATTAGGATTCTATGTGGTAAAAAACTGGGAAGAAGCTTGTGCATTAAGTATTCGTCTGCTACAAAATGGTATTGGGCATACAATGAGCTTGCATACAAGTGATCCAGATATTATATTTAAATTCTCAAGTAAACCAGCTTCTCGAATTCTGATCAATACAGGGGGAAGTCAAGGCGGAACAGGGATCTCGACAGGACTACCAATTGCCTTTACATTGGGATGTGGAACGGATGGAGGAAGTTCAGTATCAGATAACCTCACTCCAGAACATTTGATAAATGTGAAAACAGTTGCCTATGGAATTAAGGATGTTACGAAAATAGTTGCTGAGGACGATTATTTCCATTCTTTACCAAAAGTGGCTGTATGTAATCGTCCGAATGAAAAAGTAGACGGACTGAGCTCAGCATCACTAAAAGTGAAAAAAGAAGCTATTCCAAATGCAGATTTTCTGAATCAGACGCCTCAGCAAATTCAAGCAAATTTTGAGAAAAATAATCTGTCGGTTGCTCATGAAACAGCTTCCAATGCTACAGTTGTATCAGATGATGAAACGAATGAAGCTATTGTAAGAGAGATTTTATCAACATTAAAGGCAAAATAGGAGGAGCGAATGAGTGAAGACTTAGAAAGCTTGTTTTATCTGGCTGTAGAGCATTTGGGTGGAGAAAAATCACTTTCTGATACAGCTGTTTCTAAACAATCAGACGATGTAAGTGAGATTCCCGCTCAACAAGTAGAAACAGTCATTGATCTGTGTGAAAAACAAGTAGAAAATGTAACAAAAAAATGTGATCCTAAGTTTAATATTCCTCTAGGAGTCTCAAATCATCATGTTCATTTGTCTCAAGCAGATGCAGATGTACTTTTTGGTAAAAACTACACGTTTTCTGAATTAAAACCATTGTCCCAAAAAGGACAGTTTGCCTACAAGGAATGCATTACTTTAGCAGGACCTAAAGGTGTTGTAGAAAGAGTTCGTGTATTAGGTCCAGTAAGAAAGCAAACCCAAGTGGAATTAACAACAACAGATTGTTTTAAACTTGGACTGAAAGCACCTATTCGTTTATCAGGTGATCTTGCTGATACACCGGGTTGTACCTTGATCGGGCCAGCAGGGTCTGTACAACTTAAATCCGGATGTATCGTTGCTAAAAGACACATACATATGAACCATTTTGATGCAATTCGATTTGGTGTTCGAAATGATCAAGTAGTTTCATTAGAGGTCCCTGGAGAACGGGGAGGAATAATTAATAACGTCAGTATTCGAGTAGACGAGTCCTTCACTCTGGAATGTCATTTGGATACAGAAGAGGCAAATGCTTTAGGTGTTTGCGGAAATAATCGGCTGAAAATGATTAAATAATTTAAGGCCTTCAAGTAAATCATAATACAGTAGTTAAATTTATAAAATAATTATTTGGAAATAATGAAGGAGGAGCGATATGACTTCAGAAGCATTAGGAATGATTGAAACCAAGGGTTTGGTTGGATCTATCGAAGCAGCAGATGCAATGGTAAAAGCAGCCAACGTAACATTAATTGGGAAAGAACGTGTAGGTGGCGGTCTTGTCACAGTTTTAGTACGTGGTGATGTTGGTGCAGTAAAAGCAGCCACAGATGCTGGGGCTGCTGCAGCCCAACGTGTTGGTGAACTAATTTCTGTTCACGTTATTCCACGTCCACATACAGAAGTGGAATCGATTTTACCTAATTAAAAGTAACCTTGGGAAATCGAATAGTACTGTTTCACAGTTAACTACAGCTCATCCCAAATACTTGGGATGAGCTTTTTTTACAAGTACAGAAAGAAATACTAGTCAGGAGGAAAGGATAGAATGGCACATCAAGAAATCATGGATGGGAATGCAGCCGCAGCTTATATCGCTTATCAATTTAGCCAAGTAGCTGGGATTTATCCGATCACTCCTAGTTCTGGTATGGGAGAGCTTGTAGATATTTGGCAAGCTGAGGGGAGAAAAAATCTTTTTGGTGAAAAAATGAGGGTGGTTGAGATGCAATCAGAAGCTGGTGTTGCTGGTTTTATACACGGCTCTCTAAAATCTGGTGCATTAACTACTACTTTTACTTCATCTCAAGGGTTGTTACTCATGTTGCCAAATATGTACAAAATTGCCGGTGAGCTATTGCCGACGGTCTTTCATGTCGCCGCAAGATCAGTTTCAACAAATGCTCTTAGTATATTTGGAGATCACAGTGATGTAATGGCTGTTCGTCAGTCTGGCTTTGCTCTCCTTTCAGAGGGTTCTGTTCAAGAGGTCATGGATTTAGCAGCGGTTGCTCATTTAGCCACTCTTGAATGTTCAGTTCCGTTTGTTAATTTTTTTGATGGTTTCTTAACAAGTCACGAAACTCAAAAAATTAATGTTTTACAGTCGAATGATTTAAAAAAATTAATCAATCAAGAGGCCCTAGAGATTTTTCAATCAAGAGGGATGAACCCGAATCATCCAACCGTTTCTGGAACAAACCAGGGGCCAGATTTATATTTTCAACAAAGAGAAACTGTTAATAGAAATTATCAAGTTGTTCCATTTGTGGTTCAAAAATATATGAAAAAAATAAATGAATTACAGGGAACAAACTACGATTTGGTCCAATATTATGGCCATCCAGAAGCACAAGAAGTCATTATAGTAATGGGGTCTGTATCATCTACGGTTCAACAAGTTGTAGATCATTTGATAAAACTTGGAAGAAAAGTAGGAATGATTCAGGTACATCTTTATAGGCCTTTTCCAGTGGCTTGCTTTTTGGAAAAGCTACCAGATACCGTTCACTCTATTGCTGTATTAGATAGAACGAAGGAGCCTGGGGCATTAGGTGAGCCACTTTATCTGGATGTTCAAGCTGCTTTATATGATTGTCCGAATAGACCTAGAATTATTGGTGGAAGATTTGGAATTGGTTCTAAGGATACAACACCTGCTCAGATTATTGCAGTTTTTAAGGAACTACAAAAAGAAGGCCCTAAAAAGCATTTTACAATTGGAATTGAAGATGATGTGACAAAGTTATCATTAGAAATCGAAGAAGAGATTGACTTGACTCCTTCTGATACTTATCAAGTTAAATTTTGGGGATTAGGTGGAGATGGAACAGTCAGTATGAATCGGTCCACAATTCATATAATTGGAGAAAAAACGGATAAACAGGTACAAGCTTATTTCTATTTCGATTCTCGCAAAAGAGAAGGGGTTACGATTTCTCATTTAAGGTTTGGACAAAATGCAATCAAATCCACTTATTTAACTCAACAAACTGATTTTATTGGTATCACAATGCCAGCCTATTTACAACAATATGATGTCTTAGAAGGTCTGAAACCAGGGGGAATTTTCTTACTAAATACGCCATGGAATAAAGAGCAATTGGAAAGACGCTTGCCGGCTAAGATGAAAAAATTTATAGCAAATAATCACATTGAGTTTTATACTATAAATGCCTATAAAATTGCGCAAGAAGCAGGGCTGACAGGGAAATTTAGCATTAGCATGCAAGCAGCCTTCTTCAAATTAACAGGTGTACTACCTTTTAATATTGCACAAAAAGCAATGGAAGATAAAATTGTTAAATCTTTTTCAAAGAAATCAGAATTGTTAGTGAGTCAGAATTTAAGAGCCATTGCTTTATCTATAGATGCTCTAGAAAAAATTACGATTCCTCCTGAGTGGGGGACTTGTGAAGATCGCCCTAAAAAACAAGGAAATTATAGAAATCACTTTAAAAAACAAATTCAAGAACCGTTTAGTCGCCTAAAAGGAAGTGACATTTCTGTTGGACAATTGATTGATAATGGAATGGTAGCAGGAAGTCTTCCTTTAGGTGGTACGGCTACGGAAAAAAAATCGCTATCTTGGGAAGTTCCTGAGTGGGATCCAGCTTACTGCGTTCAATGTGGTTTGTGTTCCTTTGTTTGTCCTCATGCAGCAATTCGTCCTTTTTTAGTCGAAGAAGATGAACTAAATGTAGCACCTGAAGGATACCAGGTGAAGGATTTTAAAGGCAAAGATGGTTTGATGTACAGAATTCAAGTTTCGGTTGAAGATTGTACAGGATGTGAACTATGTGTGAAAGTCTGCCCATCTAAGGGAAAAGCATTAAAGATGATTTCTAGTATAGAAAATGAAAAGAAACTAAAGGAAGAAGCTATCAATTGGGCGTTTTCTATGACTTTGCGAGCAAAAGAGAATCCAGGAAAACCTGGAACAGTTGCTTATACACAATTTGAACAGCCTTTACTGGAATTTTCTGGAGCATGTGGAGGATGCGGTGAGACCCCTTATGTTAAGTTACTGACACAGATGTTTGGCGATAGAATGGTTGTGGCGAATGCTACAGGTTGTTCCTCTATTTGGGGAGCGCTAGGAGCTAGTACACCTTATACAACCAATCAAAAAGGTTGTGGTCCAGCGTGGAGCAATTCTTTATTAGAAGATAATGCAGAATTTGGCTATGGGATGATGGTTGCAAATGATACACGACGGAAATCACTCATAAAACTCATGGAGGAAGCTAAAAATGAATCCAGTCATGATTTGAGTTTGTTAATGAATGACTGGATTGAACATTTTGGCGAAGGAAAAGGAACAAGAGCAAGAGCAGCGAAGCTCCAACAAGCTTTAGAAAAGGAATGCTCGGAAACTACACCAGTTCTAAATGAATTGTATTCTCACAAAGATTTATTTGTCAAACCGTCTCAGTGGATTGTTGGTGGTGATGGCTGGGCCTATGACATTGGCTACGGGGGCTTGGATCACGTATTGGCAAGTGGTGCAGATGTCAATATTTTAGTATTAGATAATGAGGTGTATTCGAATACAGGAGGCCACTTGTCTAAAGGGACTCCTACTGCGGCCATTGCAAAATTCTCTGCTGCAGGAAATCGTAGTACTAAAAAAGATTTGGGTATGCTTGCAATGACTTATGGAAATGTCTACGTTGCCCAAGTTGCTAACGGAGCCAATCCCATTCAGGTCATAAAAGCTTTTGAGGAGGCAGAAAACTATCCAGGACCATCCATCATTATTGCGTATGTCCCGTGTATCACGCATCGACTTGAAGGCGGAATGAGTAGAACGATTGAGGAAGCTAAGGAAGCAGTTAATTCAGGTTATTGGTCCCTATATCGATTCAATCCTTCACTCATTAAAGAGAATAAATGCCCGATGATCCTTGATTTTAAGCATCCTAAGTTTGAAAATATGATTCCGTTTATATTAAAGCAAGAACGATTTTCAGCACTTCAAATAGTCAATAAAAAAGAAGCGGAAAAGTTATATCAGTTAACTGTTGAACAAGCAAGGAGAAGGTTTTTAAACTATGCCAAACTTTCAGGTGACTATGATAGCTTTTTAAAGAAAGAAAGCAAGAATAAAAAGTTATCTAATGCTATAGATAAACAAAGTGAATCAGTCTCAAATATAAGTAAAAAACAAGACGAGATTGATGAAATTCTAAAAACGTTGGATATTTGATAGCTCAAACTGTGTGATTGTTGGAAATACTATTTAAGAACTGCTGGAACCTAGAACTAAGAAAGGGGCAGAATAAGTTTTGAGTAAACTTATTCTGCCCCTTTTTGTGGTACGATTGCTGAAGTATAAATTTCTTAGTCGTTCTGAATCCTCTTCTAAGAACAAAGATTTATTGATTAAAATGTTATTTTTTCGATGGTTGTTAAATCTTTGGCTACAATTGCACTATCAAATGAAACCTCATACAGAACTAGGTCTGGTCCAGCTATTTCAATGGATTCTTGATAGCTAGGAATTTTGGCAATAAAGCAGTCCGCCAAATCAAAAATGGATTGTTGACTTTGTCTTACAATGCCTCTTGCTTTGACGTGTCTATATCCTGAGTGAGGAATAGTCGTAAAAGCAACATGGGGGTTTAAGCTCATTTCTTTGATTTTGTCTTCGCCCTTCATTGTGGCAAAGTAGAGAATTTGTTTTTTTGGATCGTAGTAGAAATTCAAAATTCGAACATTCGGAACTTGGTCTATGATTGTGGCGAGTGCAATTTGAGGCTGTTGAGCCATGATGGATAAAAATTCTTGTTTGGTATTCATGAGGTTACCTCCTTTAATCAAATAATTTGTTATAAAATTTTTAAATTACTTGGAAATAAAGAAATTTTTATTTTATTTCGAGTGATTAGGTTTTCACTTTTAAAATCTCCAAATAAAACTGAATCACTTCTTGTTCGGTGTAGGACTTGCCTTTTTTCAACCACCAGCTGAGGGTTTCGATGAAATGGCTGACGACCAAGTGTTTGAGGTAAGAGTGAGGGAGAGTTGGATGGGCTTTGATGAGTTCGTCGGCTACCATTGGGTAGACATCATGTTCCAGCTCTTTTCGCAGTTGCCGGATAAAATAATCGTTTTTAGAGAGCAAGAGACTGGTCACATGGTCTTGATTTTTCTTGAAATGCTGAAAGATATGGGCCAGATAGTCTTGTGGTGAGAGGTGTTCAGCACGCTCAAAGAGATGGTGAAAGAGCTTTT
>OGJT01000380.1_pt1 | contig 24493 bp, 13 predicted proteins | sample 1572331 | NCBI WGS metagenome assembly OGJT01 (sample SAMEA2582094, study PRJEB24529) | metagenome | biome: Human gut stool | place: China | collected 2011
GAGCAAAGCCCAAAATGGCATAACCAAATGATTGTTTAGCCAATGATGGATTTCGGGCCACGGAATGGATCAAAGAACTGAACACGTTTCCAATACCGATAGCAGCTCCCGCTGAAGCAATTGTAGCAGCTCCGGCACCTATTGATTTTGCACCTTCTAACATCTCGAGTTGATCATTCTCGTCACGCTTTTTCATTCACGATTTTATGTCCTCGTCGATTCTTCCCCTCGTTCCTTTTATCTTGGGCATCTCACTTGGAAATTTAATTCTTTTCGATCTTGTACCCACGGAGCTGAACACCAACAAAATCTCGATGATAAAAGAAAACTACAAGCAACTACATCAATCAACTACAGCTTGAGAGCGGATACAATGCACCACTGATTATTTAATATAGAGTTCTTTCTCAAACCTATCTTTACTTGATACTTGATGGTACGCTCGCTCTGTAGGACTCGAATTCAATCACTGAAACCGATTAAACGCATGTTAAGAGCATACTCGCGGATGAGCAGGTCAACATGCCGATCGGTTCTTCTGGGGAGTTCCCTACTCCGCTAACGCTATAATCCGGTCAGGGCGAATGGATGTAGTGAAGTTACCATTTACTACTTAAGATATTGTGTTAGCAAGCAAGACGTGACTTCTCGCTGATGATGTTTAGTCAGGTCTAGTGCTCTCTCTCTATGAAAATAGTCGTCTGTCTCACTTCCCGAAGAGAGGGAAACCACTCCTTCTAAAAATAAAACTATGTCATTATAGATATAGATGCATAACTCCAGCTTCGCTTTCTTTCTATCAACAGAATGGGAACCCTTATTTATCTTGATACGAATCTCCGATTAAGTTAGCTCTTCCGCGCTTGACTGCTTTCTTCGTCACACTTTACTTTGGGCGTCGTAGCGGAGAAAGGCTTGTGGCCTGCCGATTACCTGCTGCCTTAGACGTCTTTCTCTTCTCTTGTTTGTCTCTTAGGTATACCTTTAGCGAAGCGTTCAACAATACCATCGCCATCGGCTGACTCCAATGAAACCATTTCTACAGCAACTCAAAGGAGGAAACGAAGAAGAAAGATCTAATCCCAGGTAATGATTCTACTTCTACTATGGTGCTATTTGCCATTTGTTCTACAACTCACGGTACAAGTATTCCCTAAGTGAGTAAGGAGATGGAAGCGAAACTGCTCGAATGAAAGCTCTAGCGAGGAGGGAAGCGAAGCTGCTCGACGACAATGGATCGAAAGAGAGTAAACGAAGTTGGCGAATCAATAGCAATTAGGGTAAATGAAGTGACTCGACTAGTTAGTCTCGGGATTGAATCAACCAAGGGAGGAGATGAGCTAGCGAATCAGGAGCAGAAACCAAGTGAATTACTTTACTTGGATCTGTTTTTAGCTATATTTCAACCTTTTCTCCGATGGCTTTTGACGATTGGATTTCTCGAGTCTACTTTCCATGCTTTGACCATTTCATTTGGCAGAGAAGAAAAGAAGAGATGCGGCTTTTGACGGATGTTCTTAGGTTCAGCAACAGTTGAGGAGCCAACCTGCTCGACAATAATTCCATAAACACCTAGCGGAGACGGTGACAACCTAAATAGGAAGATTACAACTCCGAGACATTCCAATAGAAAAACAAATTCTAGTCATTTATGCGGCTATCAATGGATGATGGAAAAACCAGCTAGCTCGGATGCTAAGAAACATCGTAAGAGAAGTCGTCCTGACAAACGGTTATTTCAGACCTACGTGGAAAGCTTTCGACAGAAAAAGAAAGTGAGACTCGTGCTGCTAGAGGAATTGATCCGAAAGGTGTTACATCACTAAGGTGCTCTTAGCTCCTGATCACTGGCACTTAGTACGAACAACTACCTTAGCACTACGTTCTGACTTTCCGATTGGAGTTTTAACAAAAGTAGATCGCTACCCAGGGCAGATGCCGGGAAGCAAGGTGGTTAAAAGAGTTCTTGCTCCAATCTCTTCGGCGGATCCAACTAAGGAATGAACTGGCTTATTTGTAGTTTTTGGGGAGGAATCCCTTTTTATTTATACTTTTTGGTTTTTCCAAAAATCATTGGTGTAGCACGTAGGTGGATTAACCCTTATAACATGAGATCCGAGGAAACGCAGTTAAATCGACTGAAAGGAGGAGATGAGCATGAACATGCGAATCATAAGTCAGGGGTGAGTCATACGAACTCAGGATCGGTAGAGAGGGAAGTTTCTCAAAAACCTAGGTAAGAAAATGGGGCTTGCTTACTTTTGCCCTATGCTAGAGTCGACTTTTCAAAGTCATTCGAATGATTCCCCAAATTCTAATTATTGAAAAAATGAGATCCATTATACGGCCTAATCCGATATAGAAAAAGGCTCCCTTGCTCCGCCTAAATCTGTATCAATAGCAATGGCAAGATCAACTACTGAAGGGGTTGTGGCACCCATTTGGCTTTGTTGGCATGACTCTAGGAATTGATCTGAAATAGTAGCCTGCTGACCAAAATGCCTATGATAAAAGAGGTGCTAGCTAGTTTACTTGCCTACTTCTTAGAGCGAGGACGTAATCCCGGCTCTATCAGCGGAAGAGGAGATCCTTCGTCCAGGAGTCCATTTCTATCCCTTTCTCTTCTATTACTTCTAGCAATCAATCATAATATAGTATAGACTCTTAGCTCAAAGAAGACCCAGGCAATGCCAATCTCGACTAAACTGCATCAACAAGCTTTTCCTGTACCACGAATCCATGTAGATCCAGAATGACACCAAACCAATCTCAAAGAAACAGCAACTATGACCGCAAACGCCAACTCACTTCTATATATACGTCACCAGTACCATCTTGTTTAGCACAAGTGTGATTGTAGCCATGTGGACGATTCCTTTGAGGTTGAGGCTCTCTGAAAGCCCAACTCTTATATACGTTACCGTTAGTCCCTCATTTTGTATCTATATCTATTTAGTCAAGTATCAGCCTCTCCTGTAGTAGCGAGGATAAACGTCGCATTCCCCACCTCTCTCAAGTCGAACTGAAAAAGAAGTTCATCGACAACACCGGCTCGTACTCGCTATTTAAGATTTCGTTTGGAATTTTATTTGCAACCACCAGGATGGGAACATCTTCATCTCATTGGATCAACTTCATCGGAGAAATCCAGTTCTACGGCTCATGGTTCGAGCTCAGAAAAGAAAGAAAAGAAGTCAAGTTCAGTGGGCCGAGGGGGCGCCAGAAAAGGGGATAGAAGAAGCACCCTGAGAGGGAAGGGAAGGATGTGTCTGGTGGACAAGTACCTTAAGTGACAGTTCAATCAGAATCTTAATAAGAATAAGTAAAGGAAATAGTTTTGTGTCCATCTACGGAGGAAGGCTCGTCTCAAATAAATTTTTATTCTAGGTCCAGATGTGGTAGAAAGAAGGGCTTAAGACGGATAAGGAATAGTAAGAGTTTATAGACTGCCTCACTAATAATCTTCCTTATCGTACTACTGTACACAACTAGAAAAGGGGCAACAACTCTTGAGTGAAAAGCAGTATCTCAGTATCTAAGTAGCCCTTCCTTGACTTAGTGGCTTACAATACTTGTCCTCAAGCTAAACAAAAAGCTTACTCAACTCGTAGTGAGCCCACCATTGCTTTCAACAGTCCGCGTTCGGGGACGGACAAGCTATAGCTATAGATAGAGTGGCAAGGAGAGATGCGTTATGGGACACAGGTGGCAATAGAGATCTTCCTATATGACTCGGAAAGTGAAGGAGAGAAGCTAGAGTGCCTATGAGAAGCCTCTATGAGTAGATTATACCATGCCAGGTACAGTAAAAGTCTTTATGATACAGTCTTTATGAGCAGCATACCAGTGTATTTAATGATTTCTGGTGATGAATATATTCTAGCTACCTTTCTCCGGCTAACGCGTATCCGTTTTATTGCTTTTAAGAGTTCCTTACTCACAAGTAGTACGGAAATAAGATCTTTTTTTAATATAAATATCGCTTAACCGTTAACTAATACAGAAAGAGCTTAACTGATTGCTCGAAAGCCCTCCCTTCCCTTATAAACTTAACCAACTGCAACTGATTCACATGAGTCTCAGTAGGACCCTACCAACCAAAACTTTACGCACAAAGATACCTGGAAGACAAACGAAAGACTGAAGGAAGATGGTAACCTATCGTTCTACAAAACCCCTACCGGTTGCATTGGTTAGTAGATCCCCGCATCATGGCTCGGGATCAGAGACCTTCATATTAAAGTACGGCTTTTAACCACACGGCCTGTATGAGTGATATCACAAACACGTTGACTTACAGAAAGATCAAAGACGTTTACCTTTTCGAAGGGCAATGGGAGTCTAAAACAGAGTTACTCGTCGATACGATAGGTTGATTTACGCTTACCCGTCATTATAGGCATAAAGCCTAATCTGAATTTGGAAATTAAAATACGAATAAGCTGGTCAAGTAGAAGGAACTCCCAGAGTGTGAAGCCCCTTGGGATAGGAGATGAGACTTGGTCTGGGGCAATTGCACCGTTCTCTCCCTCCGCGCATGACTAATCGAGAACGAACTTCGCAATTAGAGTTTCTCGACCTTCTCAGGCACTGCGGAATGGTCCCAGAAAGGATGAGAAAAGGGCTGCTGCCGGGCTAGGACCAGCGCTTGCTGCCCGACTATCGCAACAATTGTAGCGGCTCAATTGCCTTCACTAAAGCAGCACTAAAACGAAGCACTATTGCCACCCCTCATACACTCAAACACTTTTTTAGTAGTTAAAGCAGAAGTAGGCCGCATGCAGTAGCAAACTTTTAGCCAAGGGGGCGCAACTAAGGGTTTAGCAAGATCACTCGCTTCGGATGTGCGGGGACGGTTCCTACTTTGAGCTAGCACTTGAGCCTGATGGTGACAAGTGAGGTCATAAGAAGCAAGCGGTGAGCCCTGAGAAAGAGCGCTCCGCCGCGCGCTACGAGGGAAGGAAGCTAAGCACAAAAAGCAGAGCTAAGTAGGGGCGGTGGGTATAGCATACGAGACAGGTGCATTCAATCCTGCTCTCACCAGCTTGTGCTGGGAGTACGGTTCATTAGGTACCATAGGTGTCACCATAGTAGTAATATAATAGCCCATGTCTTCCTTCTCCACTCACTAGGAGTTTGAAAGCTTCAGTCAACACAGTCCTAGGCGCACTAGAATGGATAGCACAGGTCGGAGATGAAGCTTCTAGACCAACCTCTTCCCCGGTCTCTGTATGACTTCAAGGGTTAGTCACCAGGAATGGTAGAGAGAGTTCCTTTTTTGTTCATCTGACCCAGGGAAAATGCTCTTTATTGGTCTCTCAATAGGCGAAGCAAAACAGAACTACGCTCAATCTAGCACTAGCAATGAGGAAAAAGAGGTCTTTTGCCTAGTAGTCGCCTTTCTCTTGTCCAGATCGGAAGTTGGAAATAAGGAGTCTGGTATTGAAAGATAAAGTTTTAGACAGAATTGAGCAGAAAGCTACGTTTCAGCTCCCCTTGAGGGGGACTTGGTAAACTACATTTTGTGTAGTGAAATGATCTATAAACAGAGGATCGACAGAAGCGAAACTCGAATCACACCATCAGGAATAGGTCCAAGCATTCCTCTTTTGGGTAGGTGAGTGGGGAAGATTAGAGCAAGCAAGGCATGAGATCTTCGCCTTCTCCTACTGACCTGTGTTTTGTGTACACTCGGGAGTTCCCAGTTCTCTCTAACGCAGCGGCGGGAACGCTACGAGTTAGCCTCATGAAATAAACTTCTTTTATAGGATGTTCGCTAGCCGTCTAACCATCGGTATATCTGCATCCCGGTACAGATGCTTTTATTAACATCTTTATCGCGTCTATCGGAAGTCCACCTTTACATATGAGTTTTCCCATTCGATCTAATGATGTAATGGAGGAACATCTATCAACTTAGGGCAACCGAGAAAGCTTCGCATCAGAACCCTTACCCTTAGCTCGTTGCTAGGTCATCAACCCCAGTAACCCAACAGGGTAAATAAATAAAACCAACCACATTAGGAAATGCGAGCTGGGAGAGCCGCGAAGCCTTCTTTGTGGAGCAACTTCCTTCAGTTCTAATAAGGTGTGAGCTAGGTGTGGGCTTGGGGTAGGCGCTAAGGAAGCAGGTCCCTCTTTTAAGGAGCGTTATGGTCTACGACCTCTACGACTGAATTACCCCTCGGGAAGGAACCAAGAAGAAGGTAGCCCCCCCAAAAAAACAGATGGTTCAGAGCGCTAGTGAGGCTCACAACAGGGAACGAAGGCTGGTCGAGCCTGCTCTCCCCTCAAACCTTCCTTTCAGAGTCTTCCTTTAGATTAGAATAGTTAGAATGGGCTTATTCTTCAGCCTTTTTTTCGTTATCTTTTCCCACCCGCCATCCTCATTCATTGGGCCTCCGTACCACCTACTCACAAACAAGAAAGGGTGATGATCTTTAGCTTTACTTGTGCGTAAGGTGGATTACAAGTGGGTAAGCATTACTGTTGATAGGGAAAAGCTAGAACAAGGGGGCAGAGGAAATAGCCTTGCGAGACCCAGCGAGGGTACCGAATGTCCAAGATAGTAACAGTCGATCGCGCCTTATTATCTTGACAGCCGTGCTTCTTTTTACCAGAAATCACCCTTTTTAATGCTTTGGCCCATAGGGGGAGAAGTTTTCTTAAAGTTGTGCCCTCCCAGAGTGGAATTAAGGTTGTGCTATCAAAATCCCTGGGAAACAGACAAAGATGAAAAAACATCCGTGGTTTAGGAGTGGAATTTCTCTTCCAGTGACCAGATTAGATCCAGTATCACCGACCACTTCTTCAGACGTAGTTCTTCTTGATACTTCAAAGAACGACGTAGAGATGTCTGTATCCAAGAACCTCTAAGTCCCACTTCAGCAGGTTAGAAGTCTTGTCCTTATCAGGTCAAGACTTGTATACTTTATGTTTGGTCTGATTTTCCCTTAATACTTGAATAAGGCAATCAGGGTTCTTTGACTGGTGATGCCGTGGCTAGCAAATCGATAGTGCTGGGTTAGATGCTTGGCTCCAGTCTTTAGATATTTGTGAATGAGATGGGTAATTCTTTGATTAGCAGTCTCCGAGAGTGTGCTCTAGTAGAACTTTCGGCTACAGTTGCCGATGAGGTCTTTTTTGAGTCACTGGGCTTTGATCCGTCGCCATTCTCTAAGCGGAGTCGTGCTTTGTTCATTGCAAGTGTTGAGTTTGAGGCAAAGCGGAAGAAGTTCGATCCGGATGTGATCTAGGAGAAGAAGAACGTCATCGTGGCAGAGGTAGTAGCTCAAGCTAAAGAACTTGAGAAGACCTTGGAGGAAAAGATGAACTTGCTTGATGCATGCCACGCTGTACGCAAGGATCTGAAGACCGCCCACTCATCTTTGCAGGAGCAGATCATTGAGTTGGAAAGGAAGCTGTCGGGTTTGCGGAACTAAGCTTCATCTCTTATGGAAAAGCTGGATGAGTGTAATGACAAAGAGTCCGAGCTAGAGTCGCAGATGGAATCCGCTGCATAGGACATAGAAAGCTTGTCGATGAGGGTCGTTCTTGCCGAGCATGAGTATGAACGTGCAGCATCTTCCCTTTATGTTTATAGGGAGAAGATTCTGGGGCTGCAAAAGTCCGTTGAGACAGTTGGGCTTTGAGCTTTCTTGCTTTGTCTGCCTTGGACATCTTCATAGTTTTGATTTTACTTTCTTTATGCCGATAGGACATACCTATAAACTTGGTTTTATTTTTTGGTATTATATATGCATGAATTCCATGGTTTGATTTTGCCTTTTACACTCTTGCTTAGGAGTTATTTGCTTACACCCGGTAGGACGTGGTTAATCTGCTCTTTCATCTTGAATGGGACAAATTGTGAATCTACTCCTGGCTTATGAGGAAAAAAGGGCTTTTTGATGTTGTTTTGCCGTAAACACTGTATACTCATGCCGGCCAGGAGTTTGCCGTTCATAGTTTATACTCATGCAGGCCAAAAGTAAATAGTTTAGTCTCATGTTCAGGAGACTGTCCCTAATTTATACTCATAGTGGGTAGTAAAGAGTTAATCCTCATATTCAGGTGAATAAGGTACATCTCATTTAATGAAGTTTTGGTCCGGGGCTTTAAACAGCACTCCGGTGGGACAGGGTAGTTATCGTTTTGGTGAGACTGAGGTAAGTGAAGTGATACAACTTAGACTTACACAATTGTAAGACTGCTTAGGTAGTTTAGGCTCGTGCCTAGGAGCGTCTTTGAGTTGTACACCTGGTGGGACTGGGCAAGTAAGCTTGTACTCGCCGGTGGGACAGTAGTTTTATTGAGATCTTTTCTCTCCCTTACCTACCTTAAAGCTGCCTTAGATGCTCTTGTTGGATCCAATCCAGAAGAAGTGGGTATGGATTTTGATCTCGATCTGGTCTACTGGTGCAACATTCGCTTAGTCAACTCATGGTAGTGCTACTGATGTCGGTGCTGGACCCGGAACAGCTGCTGGACCGAGTTAATCGACAGGATCTACCCCTCCAAATGGAATTGGTAGGAATGCTCGTTCAAATGGAATCGGAACTGTGACTCGCTCCAACTACGGCAGTAAGCCACCCAAAGGTAGGAATGCCGTGAATCCTAAAAGGGAGAGGTAGCCGGTAGTTGAGAGATATTGATCTTGTTTTGTATTGTTGTTGCTAGACCAAAGGGAAAGGGAGAGGAAGCGAATGCTGACGAGACCCTTCTACAACAAAGAAAGTAGATTCATTCAATATTCCATCTTTCCTGGGGCTGGGTCTTGACTTAGGAACATGGAGTGCGTACCGCTCTTCCTACCAGGTCTCCCCCCCGCTGAACAAGTGGAACCACCAGATTCGTCTATATAAATTTATACTTTATTTTACAGTGGAGCAATCATGGTGAACCAGCATTTAAAAAATCTTCAATAAAAAAATTATCCTTATTCCTAAGCCATATTAAACAAAAACCTATTTTTATTAAATCTTCATTTGTAAGTCCAGCATCATTCCACCAATCAATTTATGTCAGGTTAAGAAAAAAGAAGACTTGCATTCTAACCTGTCTCAACGAGAACTGGTAGAGACCGGTCCTTTACTTATGTCAAAAATGCAAGTTGCACCATTGAATAACAACTCTAATTCCACCTCCTGGTCAAATACAGGTTCGTGCTGCATAGCTGGGGAGGAACTTTAATCACATGTCGATGCTCTCACTTAGTGGAATTTCATTGACGTAGTTTCGACCCCTGATGAGGAGTCCATATGTCGATTCAAGTTAAAGAAGAAATAGGACTTTTGTTCAATAGGGATTTGAAATAGGGATTGGTCTGTCTCACAGATGAATAAGATGTCCCAATTGTTCATTTCATTCAAGGTGCGTTTTCCTCAGTGGACTTCGAGACCTAAGGGAGATGGTAATATGTAATATTCTCGACCACCGGGAGAGGAAAAGAAGAGTTATTTATGCACTGAACGAGCCGAAGGCATGGAATAGGGATAGATATGTCTCAAAGATCAGGTATTTTGGGAAATGCTGTTGTCACGCTCTCCTGACTATCGAAGACTCGAGCTGACGAAACCATTCGACCAGGTAAGAGGGGGCTAAAAAAGAGAAAAAAAAGAGATTTGTAAGTAGTTGAGCCTTTTTCCTTCTTTTTCGCGGTGAATTGAACCCCTTTAGAGCGGTTTTTGCTTTAAAATGGCTTTGTTTGGGCATCCTATCCCGTCATTTTCGTTTTTTTTCTTCATTAGGGGCTCTTTTAGGCTGGTGGTGGAGTGAATTGAGGGACCGACGGATCGTTGTGATAGCCGTGGTGAGTCGAATAGTAATATTCCTTCATAATGTCATAGATAGATTCAACTTGAAAGACCAGTTTTCTTTTGTTGTTTAGTGAATCGATCCAGGTTGTTGTACTGAAAGTGGGAAGCAAATGAATCGAGTAGCGAACCTGTAGCAGTAGAAAGGATGTACTAGAGGGAAATTCAAATCCATGTTCCTAAGGACAGATGAAGCGAATGGATAGCTCGTGGGATTGACCCGTGTATAAGGTAGCGCCGGAGTGCGGAGGTTGTCCTACATTACTCGGTCGGAGCGCTCTCTTGGGTGAAATAGTGAAAGCAAAAAGTTTAGCGTACGTTCTTGCCGGGAGAGTTCACCTGTGTCGGTCTACCACCGAAACCCAGACGCCAAAGGGATATTTAACTACGGAATAATACATTTCACAAAACGGCATTATCATTGCTTAAATCGAACGGGATAATATCGAGAATTCCCCCACCTACTTTTCCATGAAATGAGAATCCACCCGTAGACTCTATTTGGGCATTCCTTAAACAAGCGGCCTACCACCGACTTGCTATCACCTATCTTCCCCTCCTCCTACTAAGGCAGACACTGAGCCCAAGGAACACGCTTTCTCAAGCGTGGTCCGCCCACTCTTACCCCGGGTGCTAGCGCTTTCGCGCTAGGAGCATGACGAACCCCTCCTGTGGTATATCCGCCGCTCCTAAGTGCGCTTTCCCGGTAGTAGTCTCCCAACTCTGGACAAACAGTATCCTGTCGTCGTCACCTGCGAGTCCCTAGGAGCAAAGGTTCCCCGCGTTAGCCATTAACTTCACTCTCTTTGTGACTCCTCGATCAACCAACCTGTCTATATGTATCTATTCGACCTACCGAAATTCTGTCGCCAGTTCTACTGCCTTGACTTTTCGAAGTATTCAAGCAAGACAAACCTCAGAGTACGCCGCGCACGGAGACCGGCCTATAGCTTTCACCGAAGATTGTGCTTGTACGGGTCTCTTACTCGTCCATTCATCTGGAGCATACGGGCATTCCAAGAAGCACCTTTCCCTTATAAGCCATTCTCGTGCTTAGAAGCTGGCATGGAAGGAGTTTTATGTACTCCCCTATCCCTTGTTGATCTCATCGATTTGTTAATAACATAGAATATAGAAGTTTTGGATATCTCCGTATATAGGATCCGTGCCGTCGTGAGATATTAAAAGATTTTCCACCAATGCATTTTTCTCTTCAATTGTTCCTCGAAAGAGTGCACCGTCTGTCTCTAATGCGAATTCAGAAAACGAGATAACATAGTAGTTCCTGCCCACAGAGTCCTCTCCCTTAACAGGCTGGACTGGTCCACAGGAATCACCGCTAGCGGCTACAGTTAAACCACCTGCCTCCTTCGACTGGAGATCAATAGCGGCGGCCAAATCGATAGTCCTTGAGGGGATCTCTTACTTCATTGGAACGGGAACTGACACAAAACTATGGATAGACCCCTGGTTGAACGGCTCACCGTTGATCCACCGGCCGTCTAGGTCCCACCCGGCCGCAGTGGAAAGGTTTCAGTCAGTTAGCTCAATCATAAATAGATAAACCGACGAGTGGGATAGGAACCTGATTCTCCACCGATGGACTTTACCTGAAAATAAGGTATCGAGACCTACTGACATAGATTAAGCAGCTACTAGATCCCCCGTCTTGTCGAAGAATAAAATACTTCGTTCTCATCGATTGGGATTGACTGTCTTCTTTACTTCGACAGATGTGGTCAACCCCAGCTTGCTTATCTACGGCTGCCATATTCCGTGTAACTTAATGAATTTGATCTAATCCAATAAGCCCGTAAGCGCCGGGACAATATAATTATAATATCCTATAAAGGTGAATATTCAATATACAATTATTTGAGACTCCCCAAGGGGAACGGGATCATGCAATAAAAGATTACTATCAATTAAGCTGGTACAGCCACTACGTCTATTGTAGTACTACTTTCGCTGCTCTTCTACTCCCTGGCACTCGTGTCGCCATAACCCCCCGCGGCATTTCCATGACCAACTAGAAATAACCAGCAAAACCCATTCTGAATGGAACCAAACCAACCGGAACCTCCAACTCTCTTCTTTGAGGATAGCTCCCTTCTTCTATTCCGGACGGGGTTTATTATATTTATTATATTAATTAATAAGAAATGGAGTCTCACTCAATATTCAAAGGATCTTTCATTGATCAGAAGGTGTTGTTTCTTTCCACCCCGTTTAGAAGCACTTCATAGTTTGTTTGTTATTCGGAACTCCATTCTAAGGATGTAGCTGCTGAATATCCAATAGTTGACTTAAGAAAAGTTCTCGGACATTATTTTCAAAGAGAAAGTTTGAGCTATTTTTTAAGAGTAGAGTGGGTTGAGTTGGGAAGCGTCTTTCTTGAGCTTAGCAAGCGGAAGGGGTTTCATCGGAGAGCAAACTCCCGAGATATTAGTGGCTTGATGAACTATCCCATTTATGAAGATTTTTATTTTCGTATGAAACAGATCCGCTGGTCCGAATCAATAGAATCAGGAGTTGTTCGGATGATTGCCCCTGCTGGGAATCGATTCATGCCAAACGGGACTTCTTCACTTGTCAGTCGCCCGGGGCGCTTCTTGTTTTATTTTCTTGATCCCCTTGTATGATGGTCTCGAACCTGCTGAATTAGCATGCGTTGACCACTTTATCTTGATAGGGGCATTTTTTACCTTTCTTCAACCCGGGGCGCAGCTAGAAAAAGAAACCAGATGGTTAGAAGTAAAGGCCGAACGTAGGTGCTACACCGAGATTTAATAGCATACCATACATTATATTATGGTAATCGCGAGAATCCCTAGGTTTCAGTCCTAAGCTCCAGCCTTTGTGGATCTAGTAGGGGCTTCCGTCCCGTCCCGAACGGATGAGATAATCGAAGTCTTTTCCCGCGTCAGCGGGAGGATGTTAGTGGTCAAAGATCTCAGAGTTTGAAACTGACACACTATAAACCTAAAAATAAAAGTGATCCTCAATCTTTTTATTGCTGGGGACACGGATTAGTCTTCAATAATTGGTTAATCACAGCGAGCGGCTCTCTGGCCATTATCAGACTAAACCAACCAGATGTCTTCGCAAGCAAAAGAGGAGTTGCCGCTATTTCTGTCCACCAGTTACCAGGGTATCTATCTATACTGAATACTCATACTCGATTCTTAACCGATGCCGCGGGGCAGACGAAGAATGATTGTATATAATCAAATTCGAGAAAGAATCTCTGCTCCCTCTTCCCTGCGTATGCTCCCTTCTTCACCGCCGCCCGTTCTTTCTTCACCGACACGCAAGGAGTCCCACTCTGCAAGGATAGTCGTGGTTAGAATCACAAGCACATAATATAGCTAAAATCACGAGTATAATCATAGCTAAAAAGGCTCGCCCTTCTGTTGGAGCAGCCGCTCCCCGAGTCGCGGAGATATCGTATTTCTGAATAGTTACCTCGTTCCATTCACCACAAGGCACCCGTCTTCCTAACTTCATCAATCTTGTCCCTCCGAAGCCTTGCTCTATCAAAACGATTGCTAGAAGAGTCGATCACTAAACCCCATAACATAGGTGGCTTAATAACCTTTGCATAGAGCCGCACTTGAAAGAAAGGATACATCTGAGCTAATTTTATTGAAATTCTTGTGCGTATCGCGATGCTCCTTGCTTTTGCCGAGGGGTTCGTCTTGGCTTTGTCTGGTAAGTTGCGATGGCTTCAGGACACATTCTTTCGAAGAAAATGACATGGATAACTAGGGAACCACTACAATAGGAAATAACGGATCTATTCACTTAAGTTGAAAAAGCTGCTTTATGGATATCTACCTAGGGAAGGTCGAAAGCTGAAGGAAGTCTAAAATAAATAAGATCGTGCTTCGTCTTCGTTTACGACACCGGCAATAGGATAGTCTCGTCGAGTATGAAATGAATAGTAGCAACCAACGGTGTGAAAGCGTCCGTTAACTAATAGGTATAGGTAGGTGTAATATGTTATAGCTGGCAGCTCCGGAGCTGTAGCAAAAGGCTTATTGCTTATCAAATAAAGTGATTGAACTATCTTACTTGGGCGGATGGGTAGAAAGAGGCGTCTTACGACACCCCTGTTAAGGGAGAAACTTTCCTATGTAGAATGTTGCACATCAGAAGAATCCGAGCGCTTGCTAGTAGTTTAATTGGCACGTTTTAGACATCAGAACAAGAAATCTCGTGATTGATGGTTGGTCTTTCTCTCGATAAAAGGCAACGCATAGACTGTGGTACTAGTCAAGCATGAAAAATTCAATCGTTATAAAGTGGCTCTGAACAATTCAGATTGTGTTGACCGTATAAGGAAAAATTAAGTAAAGAAAGAAGACTAAGCTAGTCCGCTTGTGTATGTTTATGTCAGTCCCTTGATCTATCATGAATCGCGAATGAAGATGTACCCCGGTAATTGAAGAGCCGCCTTTCTCTTTCTTTTAGTTCCGACAGCTCTAGAAGAGGGTCTTGGGTTTAATTCGAGGTGGTTGGTAGTTGTGACAAATCTAGATTGAGCCTCTGTTCCTTTTTGGTGTCTCAAAATTACATACATAAAGGTGTCCGTCATGGCTAAACAGAAAAAGGAGAGAGAGTGCTTCTATCATCACATCATTAGCAAGAAATGGGCGTTGGAACAAGTCTTCCTTGAATTCTCAGTTAGAGCATCCTCCTTTTCTGCAACAGCGGGAAAGCGGGTGAATTCGCCTTGGCGAACTTAAAACAAAAAATACATCGAGATGAAAATAGTTCAGTTCCGTCTTAGGTTGTACCTTATACGGGCTAGTCTGTCACTACCAAAGTTATAGTCAAGATTGGGCGGAGGATCAAAGATCCCCGGGTTCGAACATTGTCTTTTCCATCTTAGGTGGGTATAGAAGCTGCTGATGATGAAGAAAAACTCTCAATCCTGGTTCGAGGCTATGCTGCTTATAAGCTCTCCTCACTTTCACGGCAAGAAGGCCATAGCAGCGTTTGGGGCTGCACAGGATCTTTAAAGTAGGTTCGACCGCATGCTACAGAGGAACGACAGACGGATCAGAGCAACGGATAAGCAGACGGGCGTAGCCCTTCAATCTATAGATTTAATAGCACTACTAACAAATAAGCCGCTGGGAACCATTAATATGAAAAAAAAAGATTGAGATCTGATTCACCTAGAAAAAAGAAAGGTCGATGCAATTGATAAAATCCAAAGCAGACAATGAATCCAGAGGAAAGGTTTGGTCAAAGATCTCCGAAACACTTGTTCAGTGATTCGGCTCCAGATGGAATCTTCGCATATTTCTCTTAATAAGTCAGTGGTTCGGATGGAAATGATACTGAAACCGCTTCCAAAGACTCAGCGATAGGGTAGGGCGTAGTGACTACTCAGATGAAAGCTTCGGAGGAAGCATGGTGTTAAACGAGGTTAGAAGCGGGTTCTTTGCTTCATATTCATTCAGTCATCGCCCACTTCGTATTCTTTATGGTTGAGTTTGTTCCACCTTCTTTGAATGTGGAGGCACTCCTGGGTATCCCAATTAGAAGAGATCTTTATTCACTTTTAGCTTGTAAAGCCGGCTTCTGTCATAGCTGGATCCTAGGTTGCAACTTTAGAGAAAGACTTTCTTCTGTAATAGGAGGAGACCACCCCTTTTTCCATTTTCAGATCAAAAAGAAGATGCTCGGGGTTCGATAGCATTACAATTTATACAATACATACCACCAAAAGATAGTCTAGAAGGGCGATCCTCCTTACGAAGAAAAAGAAAATGAGACATTGATTCCAGCCAGGAATGAACTGTCAATCCAAGCTAGCTCAGGTCGTAATAGCCAGTTCGGTACGAGATATTCAGGTGCAGGTGTGAGCGCTGCGCTAAGGTAGCTTGCTTGCGATCAACCAAATCGAGAGAGAAGTAGGTAGTTGACCAGGGGAATAGTCCCCTTAGATTCGACCGGTGGGTGAGGGAAAGATGAACGAAATTGAGACGCATATGGGAGACTCTTCCTTTTACCATTCATATTTCACCTGATGCTACACCATAAGAAGAGGGGTAGTGAACTACTCATGGTGCAATACACAAAGTGTATTTTTAATGATGGGAAAGAAGGCTCCAGGTCTCAGTTCTTAGAAAAGTGCTTTTTGAGAGTTCCACCGTGATATATATAGTTTATGACTCTGCCATAGGCAGAAAAGCGGGTTGAAGGAGATCATGTTACGTATTCGAATGTTGGGAGGGTCTGCTAGGGTCTTCGTACCTACTATGAATAGAGAAAACTTTCCCCATTGCACTCACTAGCAGCCCAGGTCTTTCCATTCCTAATGTGGATGTTGTGGAATTATCTACTGGTTCTCGTCCACTTACGGTTGACCTAGCCCCCCACTACAGCAGTAGCGCTGGCATGTAATAAGTTTCTGATACAACTTCTCCTAATGGGAGACATTCCGATACCATAGCATGAACCGAAAAGCAAACTCTTCCTCTCGAAAACGAGCTAGCATAGACCACTTGCTTCAAAGCTCAAGGTTCTTCTATAGAAAATCGATAGAAAGGTCGGCTCTTTCACTCTCAGCGAGTCGGGAAACATTTGCAGTCATTACATCAGGAACGCTTTGTTTCGGGAACTAGTGCAATAACTAAATAAAAAAATCCAATCCGCTTGCCTCTTTTAATTTAATTGATAGCTACTTTTTGGAATTGGGAGTCCTATGGATTGCTCTTATCTTATGCCCCGGATCGGAGGGAAAATAGTGTTGTAACCGAAGTAGACTACCGAACGGGTGTGGGGAAGAATCTCGCCAAAGGTTCAATTTCTGATTCCTTTACAACGGTTAACTCAAGGGATTCGATTCTCTTTTACGCTAGGTGAGACCGAGAACTCGATTGCGGGTGAAGCCTTAGTTGTCGCTGGTGGTAGAGGAAAGGCTTTTAGTGGGCCAGTGAACGGTGAATCTTAGGAGATTGAAGATTGAGAAAGCTTTCTCGAGCAGGTAGAATTAGCAACTATAAGAACAAGAGAAAGTCCTTATGGAAGATAGATTTACCAGTCGTAGCCTATGCCTTCGTCTTTCGATGATCAGACCTAAGAAAGGCGGCCTAATTCCGATCAAAAAAAGAGAGAAATTCCCCCAGAAAGGGTAGAGCCTTAGTTACCCGCAGGTCATAAGCTGGTAACCAGTGGAAGAGCAAGAACTTTCAGGTGAAAGACCCTCACTCGAACTCAGTAGGAAGCCAAGCACGCACGAAAGAAGCTTCCCGAGCTGCTGCCTTTACCTTCTTCCTGGGGAGGGGTCTCTAGCACATTATAATGCGAGCTCGGATGCGGATTCCCTTAAATTAGATTTCGTGAGATTAGATGGGCTGGGCTATGTCTTCGGTCTGGATGAATGCGAGTGCACGAAAGGTCTGATCGGCTCATAGGTGGAAGACACTACCTTGAATTAGCTCTTTTCCTCTTTCTTTTTCACAAGCATGAGTAGGACTTATAGTCTTGGAAAAGTCACCCGACTAAGCAAAGAAGGAGGACCTAGTTAAGGAAGAATCGACCGAAGTCAGAGAAAGTGAGCCAGCCTTCCGGAAACGGTGAATTCATAATATAATGTCCTTCTTTTGACGTAGGTTAGGGTTTCCTTTATGTTTTCCCAGTAGTCCGCTTTCCCCTTTCCGAAAAGGGTTGGGGTTTGAATTCCGATTCCCACATACACCTCGATTTTGATGCCGCCGGTCGGTCATTATTATCTACCCGGGGCGCAAGGAAATCCCGGAAAAGCAGAAGGCCGGCTGGTCGTGTAACTTAACCAGTAATGGCCCGGTTCTCGTCCTCTATTCGATCGAGCATGCATTTAAGCCTTTCTTTTCTGATCGTGCTTAAGATTCAGATTATACTAATGCTATAAAGTAAAATAACCCGGTTAAATGATTTTCGCCCCCACCGAGATCTTCGACGACACATATTTCGATCGGTTCTCGACCATAGATATAGAACAAGAGCCAGCTGAAGGTGAATTCCTGGCCTTTGCGTGTGACTTCCACGATCTATCTTCTTGTTTCGTGAGTTCTTTCCTTCGCGGTTTTGCTCCCATTCTTTTCAGTCTTGTAATAGTCTTTGCCTTGATGTGTAATAGCCTAGCTTAGGGCGGAATTCCTTCTTTCAAGACTCAGTCTAAACCCCTCCTGAAGTTGTCTTCATTTTAGATTCCTTATCTCTTTCGAGTGTTGGAAGTGGTGTGGTGGAGCGCGGTCCTTTTCTTTGAGTTGTTGAAATTCCCACCTGCCTCAAAAAATTCTTTTTCTTTCTTGCTTGGGGTGCAGTCCCATATCGCTTAAGCTACCTTTTCCTTGAGGAAAGATTTCCGTATCGTGAGGGCTCTTTCTTATTGATTCATGCGCATCTACTTCTTCTTCTTTGACTTAGGCCGCTCCGTGCCTTTCACAGACAGGAGAGAGGATTGCTACTGGCTTGCTTCCTTGATTGACAGACTGGCTACCAACCGTGCTACAAAACTTCAGCTTGATTGACTAAATATCGTATGATAATGCACTTTCTCTTCCGTCTTTCTTCCGGATAGAATTGGATTGACAGACCCCGAACAGTGCAGGTTGGCGGACAGGGTACGGCTAGAAGTTTACTGAGAAGCGTGGAGCTTGCTGCCCGGTGGTGATTGAAATCAAAAAATGACCTCCAATCTTAAACCCGGGAATCCATTCGCTACCGCTCCTCATACATCCGCTTTGATCTTACCTCTATTGCTTTCCTGACTGGCTAGAGGAATGTCTTTTAAATCAACTAGCTAGTTACTCTGCTTCGCACCTTTTCCTTTCTGGCCCCTCTATAGCTCCTCATTTCGGTCCTTTTCAAAGTCCTTCCGGTGTCTAGCATCTTCCGCTCCTAGTCATCCCACCGACTCCGGATATCTCAGTCACTTCCTCAGTAGCTGGGGCTTGACTATGAGCTGTAGTCTTTTTTATGACTTCTTTCTAGTCTTCTTTTTACGGGACTGCTTTTTGTTTGATCCTTTTAAGGGATAAAGTGCCAGGGAGTTCTTTTGGGAGCATAAGGTGAGGACGCTAGTTTAGGCTCCACTTGACTTCCATTAGACTGGATTCAAAGAGGCTTTGGTGTTCCATAATAAACCTGAACTTGTAGCTCCGTCAGCCGGCTCCATCAACTGTGCTGTCAGAAACTGGAACTTTCCTCTATACTCTCTATTTCTAGCCCCCTGAAATTAACAGATTTAGGGGAGGAGAACAACTTCATTACTGGTGGTATCTTCACGAGGGATTGGAAAAGCTATTTCTCTAACCAGAACTTTCGGGGTTCCGTAGAGAGGAGATAGAAAAAAAGTCTTTTAAAGAGGGCAGCAGAAGCGAAGTAGAGGAGACCGGAAACTACTTAGCTGTCAACGACGTCCGCTTTCTTACAAATCTTTATGCGGGTACACCTTCGAAACATGAGACTAAAGACCTTTCTTGAGGCGCTTTAAGAAAAGAAGCCAAGCCTCGCGAACATACATGCACCTTCTTTGAAACAGGCTGTGCCTCATCCCGATTCTTCCAAAGAGAAAAGATTGATGAACGAAACGAAGCAGTGCCTTTTCCATCCCCGACTGAAAGGGAGAGGGCTTCTCGCCCGATCCGAATAATCATATATAGTATACTACCTTTCTTAACCTTAACCCTAAGCACAATAAAGTAGCCTCAATGCAGCACTATAACTAACACTAATACTTGTTGACCTCCCTTAAACTACCGGAACATAAGCAGGTTTCTCCACCCGGGTATGTAAGAGCGGCTCAATCCAGGGCCCCGCCCCTGAGTCTTCCCTTGTGTGATCCAACAGATGCTTCCTCCCGAAGGGCTGCTCATTTTCTCTCGAAAACTACCTCCCCGACTCCTACTTCTTTGGATCACTTCACTCACTCTATTGCGAAGACAGACTGGCTAAATAGTAATAGGGGTTCGATAATACACCTAATAAAAGGCTTCACAAACTTACCTCCTTCTAGAGAATTCCTCTTCTTGCTCATCCGGAAATGGGGTCGGATCGGAAGGTCCCTGTCCCTGCTGCCCAATCTTTTGGTAAAATGGAGTAATTCGAACAATGGAAAGAGGCTAGGCCCAAGGTTCTGAAAGAAGCAAGGAATACCAATTGGCTCTTATGTAGAAACTCCTATCAACCGGAACAGAAAGTAGAAGGGTGCACCCCTGCTTCCGAACCTCGCTACCCCGTAACTGAGAAAAAGAGAGGTAGTTTACTACCAAAACTTAATCTATTCCGGCCGAAGATGTTATTCTGACTTCCGGGTAGTTAGCGCAATGTTATCTTGAAGAAAGCGGAATCTTTAATTACATTACCTTGGTAGACTATCTTATTTATAAATATAAATGAAAGGAAGAACCACTCAATCTCCTTCACCTTTGGCCGGCGCAGTTCTGTTTCAATCTTTTGATGGAGCTGCGTAACTCGACTTTGTGAATAGGGCTAAGTCAGCAAGTCGAGATGTGCTCTTTTCCCCGGCTGGGGGCTACGCGGGACTTTCCAACTCGAGAGACTTACTACTAAGAGATTGCAGGGGAAAGATCACCGACCGCACTTCGTGATAGCGCGGAAAGGACCTTTCATCTGGAAGTTGGTAGGGCGGAGCGGATCCTTTAATTGACTACGCTAGGTTCTGAAGGAAAGCAACTAAGAAGCTAAAGGAAGGTAGTTTACTTGCTTAAATTAAAGGGGTAAGGTTACGAAGTAAAGCTACTTGCTTCGCGTACGAGGAGCTACTCTTTTCATACCCCTAGTAAGAATTTTATTCCGTTAGCTTCTTCCCATTAGGTTCTTCGATTTGTTCGGAGAAGAAACGAGAGACAAGAAAACATCTTTGATTACGATTAAAAGGAACAATCTCAAATGGACCAAGATCAAATTTCGGGTCATTTCTTGGTGAACATGATCTGCCATAATCTCTTCGATCCCTTTATATATGTGCCAGAATAAAGAGAGATTTAGTAGTAAAATGGAAAAAGGGCCGTCCAGGTATAGAAAAATAAAGGAGAGGGTACTGCTATAAATGACTAGTTTAGATAGCAAGGTGGTTTGCTCTGTTTTCAAAACATAAAAGTTTTTTTTTACTAAAGAAAAAATAAATTCTAAAAGTAGGATGACTCCCGCATGGAAAATAAGAGTGTAAGCGCCCGAAATGAGCAAGCCATTATGGCTCGACTCTACCGCGGAGCCCATAAAATTGATGTAAGAAAGTAACGCAATCCCGCCAGAAAAAATATTTAAAAAGCTATTTTTGCCCGTATTAATTAAGATGTGAAATTCGTTAGACCATTTAGAAAGTGGGAGGTGATGACCCATTGTTGTTATAAAACTGATATATCCTGAAATACATATAAAAAAATATATTAGAAAAGAAAAGTAAATATAAGAACCTTGGATGTCTAATAAGAATAAATAATAAAAATGATTTATAACAAAGATGCTAAAACTGACAAAATAGTCTTCACCTGTTTTAGCATAAAAAAAAAAAAAGATTGCACAAGCTTCCGCGAGAGGTCCCATTAAAAAAACGGCTTTGTTTACGCTGGAAATATCAAATATATAAACTACTACGAGAAATGGTAAATACAAATATAAAAGAATTTCTTTTCTTTTTAAGACTTTTAATAGATATAGGAACACTAAAAGTATAAATAGCGCGGATCCCCATGGGTTGAATACAAAGGACCCCCAAAAAAGTAAAAAAATAAAAACAATTTCTATTTAAAAAAAAATTAATGAAATACATATAAAATAAAAAAAAGAGGGGGCTATACCATGTACGTGTATAAAGGGTTCCCCATTTACTATGAGTGCGCCTCCTGTGTATTGAAAATGTCGACTCGAGAAAAGGCCGCTTAGCAAAAAGGAAAAAAATGTTATTCCTTTTTCAAAAGCATCTTTTGCGATTAATGTGAAATAAATGGCGCTCGCCCCCCCGAGGCTTAACAGGATATAACCAATATAATCAAATTTCAAAGACACGGTAGCGCCTGGTATGGCGATCCCACTAAAAAACAAAAAGATAGAAAAAATGAGCGAGATGAATCCTAGGAATAAATAGATTAGAGTGTCTTTTGGCATGAGTCTAAACATATAGATATAGATTGATACAAAAAAATTCCCTCCAGACAGCTTAACTCCGTCAAGCCTGTAGGATTAGTGAAGAATTATAGTGAGTTGTGGTTGGTTGTTGACCAACGGAAAGCGTGGGAGAAAGAAGGAGTCACAGCCAGAGATCAAACAATACCCGCAAGAGACTTCAACAACGGGGGGCACACACATATCACTTGCAATTGATGCTGGGAGACTGCGCGATACATCACGCCTCTCTTTCTTACATAATTCTTTGTCTGCTAGTGGATCGAACCTAAGCTATTGAATTGGATCGGCTATGATGTTATTATAGCCGCAGAATCCGAGCTAAAACTAGTGAGTTGGCGCCCCTTTCTCGGAGGCCTTTTTGAAGTCCACTTAAAAATTATAGTTCTCGGAAGTCCTTTTCCCGAGGGCTCCACTCCTGATGGGCGTCCAGCCCGTTCCGCGCCTCGGAAACGAAATCAAAAAAGACTTCTTTAGGATCGTAGGGGGCTCTTTCCGCCAAGGACGGATGCTCAGAAAGCACCTGTTCGAAAAGGCAATAGCACGAATGCCTCTGCTCCCGAATCCGGAGATCCCTATTTTCGAAATCCAGTAGGCGGTTATACTCCCCCTGAGAGGTCGCTTCATCCAGGGCGGTTTTAACCCCCTGCCAATACTCCCCCCTATCAAATAAAAACGTGGTAGCGGCATTCTCGAGCTTTACTATTCGCCCAATCCTTAATATACCTTGACCGGTAACCCTCAAGTTGAATTGCGGGGGATGTTGTCATCATGACCGCTGAGGTTGTGGTGGTGGAAGCTGATTTACTTAACTGCTGTGAACATGCAAGAGTTATTTCGATCGCTTCTTAAGATAGGGCCAAAGGCTGCGATGCCTTTCCTCTTTGTAGCAACAGTGTCCAGTCTTTTCTATCTTCTTTGTCTGAAACTCGGCTCAATGGATTTTTTTCAGTCCCTACTTTCGAAAATGGGGTTCTCTCTTGGGAGAAAAGTCCTGTTGAGTAGGGGCTTAGCCCGTGAAGGATGGCTCCTTTTGGTTTTTTTTCTAGCCGCTTTCGGGATCTTTGACGGAACGATAATGAATATGACGGGAGGAAACGAGACAGTTAACCAAGGGCCGCACAGGGGTGATGCCGGCCCCATGCCCCCGAGAGGTTGACCGCCAGCCTCCTCTCCTTGCGGTTGCCCCCCCTCATTTGGGGCATAACTGTCAGAGGAAAGCGCAACGAATACCATCTTTAAGAGAGTCCCCGCCGCTGAAAGAGACCGAAGAAGGTTCAACTAGCGCTTAGAGTTCGGTGCGAGGATCAACTCCGTACCCTTCCTTCAGATAGTTACCGCTTTGCACGAGCTGAGACAGTGTAGATAGATCCGGATAAGGCAAAGATCACATTCCTACTGCTATAACTAAGACTGGTAATTACCTCAAAGAGGCGGATAAGGCGCAACAACCTAAAAGGCGGACAAGATTAGTCCGCGAATGCCTATTAGTAATTAGTATTAGAGCACCAGCGCTTATGGAGACAACAGCGGGTACATGAAGTATGTCACTTCCTTCCCCTTCCTTCTTCTTCCCTGCTCGCTCTGTTTTCATTCAGAACCCAGCTTCACCACTGTTTCTCACGATGGCTTTGGCTTAGGTGGTTCAGATATCGGAGAAAGGTCAGACACAAGAAAGGGCTTTCGTCGACCTTAACCAGATTGAAAAAGTCAGCAAAGAGGCTTCGGTAAGCAGCAGCCCCACCAAGTGGTCAATGCAGTCAAAGCATCGGCTTGCAGGCCAAAGGATTCCTCTTTGGTTTGGAGCTGTAAGCAGCCCTCACAGTCCAGTGGTAACCCGAGAGGTCAGTCAGGTCAGGAAATACAGCCCGATCAAGTGAGGCCGGAAAGACAAGCGAAAGCACGAGTAGGACTAGCAGAGGAATGCCTCCACTTAGGCCTTTAGGTTAGCGCTCGGGGCTCTGTCCTCTAGACAGAAAGAGTAGACGGTTACCTAGAATTCATGTGCTAATATTCTATGTTCATTCACATGTTCATTGTACGCTTGAACAAATCCACTTTATCTCCCCAATGTGAAGCTTGGAAGTGATGTTCGGTAGATGTCTCGTCTTACCTTTCCTTCTACCTTGCACACCTTCGGTGCCTTTATTTCATAACCTTTGCTTCTCGCACCCAGACGTCAGAAAGATTGAGTGAGATAAGCGCACTAGCATCCGGTCGCACCAAGTGTTCGACTACGGAGCGGAGCAAGCCCCTACCCGTCTACTCAGAGAACCTGGGCCCGAGCCTAGTAACGAGGATTATTGACTGAACTAGTAGTCTGATAGGAAGCTGTTCACACTCAATCTCTCGCTCAGTCTAGTCGAATGAATGAGAACGGAACTCCCTCTCATGATCTTGAAGTTTAGAGTAGACAGACAGTCTTTCTGTGCCCAGCTCAGTAGAGCTTTTGTGGGGAGGAGCCCCTTTCTTTCAGAACCTCGCTACTTCAATCACACTTGAGTTCGTTCCGTAAAGCAGACAGTCGAGAA
>OGJT01000388.1_pt1 | contig 24034 bp, 8 predicted proteins | sample 1572331 | NCBI WGS metagenome assembly OGJT01 (sample SAMEA2582094, study PRJEB24529) | metagenome | biome: Human gut stool | place: China | collected 2011
TGACTGTTTCGCCACCCTTGTTGATATTGGAAAGATCTTGTTTAGCAATACCTGTAATAACAGCTGTTTCGTTAGGAACGTCTTTGTTGTTACCATCAAGGTAAGTCATTGTTACTTTGCCGTTATTATCAACTGCGTATTCACCTGGTTTAATGTGACGTTCATCAGCACGAACTTGTTTCAATTGGCTAACATTAACTGCATCGTTGTCGTTTACGCCAGCTTTTACATTAGTAATGTTCAAACCACCAGCATTGATGCCAGTTTTAGTAATGGATGGACCACCGTTAATAGTCAAACCATTATCAGTAATGTTAGTGTCACCGATTTTGATAGACCCATCTGGAGTCAAATCGATGTCTTTATTCAATGCAAATTCAACAGCTGCATTACCATTATTATTAGTTTGTTTAATGGTCATGTTTTTGCCGGCTTGCATTTCCACAGTTTTGCCGTCACGGATTTCTTGAACGCCAGCAGAACCTTGTGCCACTTTACCTTCTGTAGCAGTAGATTTCACGTTGAAAGAGCTCATGTCGCCAGTTTTCAAACCGCTCAAGTCGATAACTGCTTTAGGGCCGTTTACAGTTTTGCCATTACCATCTTGGTAAGTTAATGTAACCTTTTTGTTACCATCTACAGTGTACTCAGCTACGTTATTGTTAGTACCTGCTGTAGGTGCTATGTGTAAATCATTAGCTTTGGAGATACGAGTTACGTCACCAATGTTAGCAGCGTTGTTGACTACATCACCACCAGATTTAAGGTTAGTGATGTTGTTATCGCCAAGATCCAAGTTACCACCAGTGATGCTGATGTTATCACCATCAAAGTGCATTGTAGTACCACCATTGTTAGTGATAGAAGTAATGCCACCAAGATCGCTATTTAAAGAGTATGTATATGTTTGTTCACCAATAGATTGGTTGATATCTTGTTTAATTGTTAAGTTCTTACCAGCAGCATAGTTAACAGTATTACCCTTTGCTACAGTTGCAGGATTTGCAGTGCCGTCTAATTTACCGCCGTTAGCTTTAGCATTTGTTAAGAAGTCATACTTAGCAGCTGTGTCAGCAGCGTTGATTGTGTAAGTAGTTTTACCATCAGTAACAGAAGTATCAACAGTTACATTTCTACCAGCTTTTACTAAGTTAGTATCATCAAATTTCAAAGTCAATTTGGAATCTTTAGCACCGTCATCGCTAGCAGCTACAGATACACGACCTTCACCACGAACATTTAATTTACCGCCGTCAGTCAAGAAGTCGCTAGAACCAGTGTTACCAGTTACAGCAACGCCAACGTTTTTCAATTGAGCCACGTTAACAGCGTCAGTGTCTGCAGTACCTGCAGCAAGACCTGTCAATTGACGAGTCAATGTTTTACCATTGCCGATAGATACAGCAGCTGTAGTAGCTGTTTGTACATTACCTTGTAAGTTAGTATATTTACGAGTATGTAAATCAGATGGGTTGTAACCTACAACGCCTTTATCTGTTGTTGTAACAGAAGAGGAACCAAGAGCTACACCATTAGCAATGTTAGCTTCAGTTTCATTACCTAAAGCCGTTGTAGCTTCAGCATTTGCCTTAGATTTACGACCTAATGCAACACCATATTGACCGCCTGCACGAGAACCAGGGCCTTCAGCGATAGCAGATTCGCCAGATGCTTGAGATTGCATGCCGATAGCAATAGCATTTACACCAGATGCTATAACTTTAGGAGAACCTTCACCACTTTGACCGATAGCGATAGCATTGTTACCAGAAGCTTCTGCACGAGCACCGATTACAGTAGCACCAGAGCCAGATGCTTTAGTTTCACGACCAATAGCAATCGTATCTAATTCTGTTGCTGTGTTATCACGACCGATAGCGATTTGGGAATTTTCATGATTTCTACGTGTATCATTACGATTACCATCTGCAGAGTCAGTTAAGTTATTTTTACCAATGGAGATACCACCCATTGTTTTAGCATTATTAGATTGACCTAATGTAATTGTGTCTGCTACATGTGATGTATTTTCAGAACCAATCGCAACGGAGTTTTGACCCAACGCATTTTCACGATAACCAGCGGCAAAAGATCCTGGACCAGTTGCATTTGTATATACACCTAATGCAGTCGCACTTGTACCTGCTGCACTAGAATAGTTACCTACTACAGTTGAATATTGACCTGCAGGTTTAGCCCCAGCTTGCCAAGAACCTTTAACCCAGTCCACATTGTTATAAGAACCGATTGCAATAGAGCTCTTTGCGTCAGCATTATTTACATTACCAACAGCAACAGATGCATTACCACTAGCTCTATTACCAGCACCAACAGCAGTGGATGCACCACCTGTGGATGTATTCATATTACCAACAGCTAATGCAGAGTTATTAGTTGCTGTATTAGCAGCACCAATAGCAACCTTGCCATCATGACCAGCTACATTATCCGTAGTATTTTGGTAACCTACAACAATAGAGTTTTGACCTACATTATAATTACTACCATTAAATCCTGGTTGAGTATCTGCCCAAATATTAACATGGCTATTACCAGTATCATAACCTGCTTGTGCTTCTAGAGGAGCAATGCCACCCATAGCACCAGCTACAGCCAAGCCAGCCAATACGCTAGCTAATACTTTTTTCTTGCCGTTATTATTTTTAGCAGTTTCAGGTACTACTACGTAGCAGCCTTTAGATTTGCTATAAACGACCTTAAAAACCTTATTCATAGAAACTATGAACCCCTTTCTCTCTTATAAAGAAAACACTAAATGCCTTATATACATTTTTTGTTTCATGAATTGTTTATGACACACGTTCACATACTATTCATTAAGATATTAATATGATAACAATTTATAAACTAATTGTAAATAGAAATTCCTAAAATAATTAAAATAAATTTTATATTTCTAAACAAGATAAACCGAATTTTCTAGATATGCGAAAATATCTACACATCAGCATAGAATAAGGGTTTCTTTTATAGTTATATTATATATAATATAATACATTATATATATAAGAGTATAAAATAGATCGTATCAGTTTATATTTACATTATATTTGTATATCTTATACAAGTTTATCTTCATCTAAAATATATAAACTTTCTAAATTAGATGAAGTCAAAACATAGCAATAAAGCGTTTCTTCATAAATGCATAGAAAAAGGTAGTTAATATAAGCAGTCTATTATTTTATAATTGTTTATATTTGTACAGCTATTAAGCCTTAAGTAAGGACAACAATAGATAAACGCAAAAAAACAACGCCATCCTTTCGGATGGCGTCGTTTCGCATAAGGATTGTGTGCCCTAGTCGGGGTCCAGGGAACAGCAAGGCCCTCAAACAATCGCCGTATGAGGGCCATATGTAGTTGTTCATTATATACACTGTGCGTCACACATCATCTTCCTAATTCATTGTATATCGTTTATGCCGAGCTCTCAGTGTATTAATGAATTATAGTTAAATTTACAAACCTTATTATTGAATCGCAGCGCGCAAGTCTACTTTTTTAGTTTCTTGGTTAGCTGGACGATTGATCGCTTCACGAAGATCTACAGTATGTTCATCTTGAACAGTAGGTTCTTCACTAGCTTTATTTTTAACTGTTTGTTTAGCTGCGAACCAGATTGTTTCGTTCATGTAGTGACGAAGTTCTTCGTTAGAAACGTTTTCTTGGTCTTTAGCCATTACATCCAAAATAGCATCTTCTAATGCTTGTGCTTCGTCGTCAGTCATAGGACCGCCAACTTCTTTTTGTTTTTGGATGATTTCGTTAATACGATCTGTCATGCCGCGCAATACATTGTAACCATAGCTGTTAGTGAAGCCATCTTTTTCATTGTATTTAGGCATTTCGAAATATTCGTATTCGTTTTTGTTGCGGTTTTCACCATTCCAGTTCAAGAACACTTCTTGACCATGTACACGACCGATGGAATGTGTACGGAAGTAGTCAGCATAGTTGTGTTTGTCATAGGAATGTAACCATTTTTTCTCAGCTTTAGTCATACGTTCATGGTTTTCGTATTTCACTTTAGCTTTTGCGATGTTGATCTCCGCATTTTGCCAAGCTTTTACATAGTCATGAACAGCAGACACTGTTTGTGGACTAGCCACTGGAACCAATACTACATTGCCCAATGCTGGAGCAGATACTGGATTACGTAAAATCAAATTATCGTCATATGTTGGAGCGGATTGTGCACCTACAACGCCTGTAGAAATAACAAGAGCCGCTGCACAAGCAAGTAATGTAGATTTTTTCATTCTATATTCCTCTTTTCTATCGTTAGATTATGGTGAAAGTATCTCTCACGCGTTTCACGTTCATATTTAAAAGCATTATTTTCATAAACAATAGGGAGAGGTAAGCGCTACGCTAGGTAGCGCATACCTTCCTTTGTTCATTCAGTTCTTACACTCACAAATGATTACATACCAAGTTTTGCCATCATAGCAGCAATTTGAGCTTTCATTTGTTCGTTTTCAGCTTTCAAATCAGATACTTCTGTTTTTAATCCAGCGTTTTGTGCTTTAACGGAAGCCATTTCTTGTTGCATTGCATAAGCAGAGCTGATAGGGCCTTTGCGGTAACGATCTGCTACAGCAGCTTCGCTATCACGGTTGCCAACTTTCCAAGTTACACCAGCGTTTGCCATCATGTGACGGGAACCACCTGCCCAAGCTAAGCCTGCATGCATCATTGTGGACTCGTTTTTGTAATGAGCTACGCCCATTGCAATAGCGGAGTTACCACGGTAGTTACCATAACCAGCCATAATTTGAGTTGGTTCTAATGGATCGTATTGGATAGGTTTCAATGCTGCAAGAGCTGCACCTTGTGCACCTACACGACCGATTTCATCAGTTAACTCATCGAAACGAGGGCTTGCACCAGTAGACAAGTCGTATACTTTAGCGCCATCAGCACTTTCAGATTCACGAACACCTACGGAACCATCAGTGGATTTAACGATTGTACGGGAATCTTTCAATTGTTTCAAGTTAACCGCATCTGTATCGTTAGTACCTTTACCAAGGTTAGTAATTTTGTGACCACTCATGTTGAGGTTACCACCAGTTACAGCAAGGTCACCAGCGTTGAAGTTCAATGCAGGACCATTGTCGCTATTCTTGATGGAGTTGATACCTTTAAGGTCTTTGTTCAACTTAACAGTTAATGTATCGTTACCATCAGCTACTACGTTGATGTTACCAGCAGCGGATTGGAATGCAGTGGATTGAGCTTCAGTTACGCCTTCGCCTTGAACTTTAACAAGCGTATTCAACGCATGTTTATTTTCAGTGCTAGTGTTGTTACCTGTGAATTTCAAGCCATCGTCCATAGTTGCCACTTCACGTACGATATCTTTGCCGTCAGCACCTTTAATAGGGTTGCCGTCTTTATCTTGTGGAGTGTAAACGATACGTTGAGATTTATCAGTGCCAGCTTCTGGGTTCACTAATGTTTGTTTACCATCGTTAGTGGAGATATCAACGGATTTACCATTGCTACCGTCAGCACCTTTAGGACCAGTCAAGCCAATGTGACCTACGCCATCTTTACCAGCGATAGATACAGCATCTTTACCATCTTTGCCGATGGAAACTTTACCGTCAATACCGTTAGCACCGTCTTTACCGGAGATGGATACACCATCTTTACCAGCTACGCCATCTTTACCAGGAACGCCAATGGAGTTCAAGCCGTTAAGATCTTTATCAAGACCGATTACAACTTTACCATCTTTAGTCATAGTTTTGATGTTGGAACCGCTGTAGTTGTCATCAGCTTTAGTACCTTCGCCAACGATTTCAAGTTTTTCACCCAAGTTTTTATGGATGTCATTACCGGATTGAGCTCCGAAGTTCAAGCCTTTATTGCCGATAGCATCAGCAGCATTTTTAAGGTCAGATACATTTACAGCACCGTTCTTAGTATTGTTATCACCAGCAGCTGCATCAATCTTATCTAAGAATGTATTACCAGCTTTGTCAGCGATGGAAGAACCAACGTTGTTCAATTTCATTGGATCTGTAGTAGAAGCGTTAGGGTTGTTCATGGAAGCGATGATATCGCCAGCATTTACAACATCGCCAGAACCATCTTTAGCTGTATTGAAAGTACCATCTGGTTGTTTGTAAACTTTAGTACCATCTTGTTTAGTGTATACTACTGGAATTTGAGCATTGTTTACAACACCTTGGTTATTGATCTTAATGTCATATTGGTGACCTTTAGCTGCATCATAAGTTGCAGATGTAGGATCATTTTTGTCAGTTACAGAGATAGTACCATCAGAGGATTCAACAGTTGTTACTTTGTCTTTCAATTGTTTAACGTTTACAGCATCTGTATCGTTTTCACCAGCTTTTACGCCTGTAATAGTTTTATTACCAGCATCGATACCGTTCTTAGTTACAGATGGGCCACCAGCGATAGTCAAGCCATCGTTATTGATGTTAGTATCACCAATTTTTACGGAACCATCTTTAGTAAGATCAAGATCTTTAGACAATTGAACTTTTAACTTACCATTATCAGCATTAACGCCAATGTTGTTATCAGTTAAAGTACCAGTTGCACCACCAACAATATCAACTACATTGTTGAGGTGTTTCTTAATAACGTTAGGGTTAGTGTCTTGGTTAGTTTGTCCATTATCACCAGCAAACTTCATGCCATCATCGTGAGTTGCAACTTCATGTTCGTTACCGTCTTTGTCTTCGTATACGATACGAGTCAATTTATCACCAGGTTGGCCGTCAACACCAGGAACACCGTCTTTAACGGAAATCTTAGCACTTGCGCCATCTTTACCGTCAGCACCCTTAGGACCAGTCAAGCCGATAGAGCCATCTTTACCGTTGAGTACAACAGATGCGCCGTCTTTACCGTTAACACCGATCTTACCATCAACGCCGTCTTTACCATCTTTACCAACAACTACGCTGTCAGCTTTAAGGTTTTTATCAAGTTTAACGTCGATAGTTGTGTTACCATCTGCGTCTTGACCGATGATAGTCTTAACGTTTTCACCGCTGTATTCAGTATCAGCTTTATTACCTTCACCTTGGATTTTCACAGTGGAACCAAGTTTATTAGTTTTTACACCACCAGTGTTAGCATCGAATTTCAAGCCTTTTTCAATCAATGCATCAGCTGTATTTTTAAGGTCTGTTACATTAACTGCACCGTTCTTAGTTTTGTTGTCAGCAGCTGCTGCATCAATTTTATCTAAGTAAGTGTTACCAGCTTGATCAGCAATAGTGGAACCTACGTTGTTCAACTTCATAGGAGTTGTTGTGGAATCACCACCATTGTTCATGGATGCAATTACATCAGCAGGTTGAACTGTAGTACCAGAACCGTCTTCTTTTGTATTGAAAGTAACATTACCTGTAGCAGGGTCTACAATTTTGTAAAGTTTGTTGCCATCTTTATCAGTGTAAACAACTGGAGTTTGAGCTTTTTCAACTACAGATTGATTATTGATAGTGATGTCATATTGGTGACCTTTAGCTGCATCATAACCAGGTTGACCAGCAACGTTTTTGTCTACTACTTTGATGGAACTATCGGAAGACTCAACAGTTGTAACTTTGTCTTTCAATTGTTTTACGTTAACTGCATCAGTATCGTTTTCACCAGCTTTAACGTTAACAATTTTGTTACCGCCATTATCTAAACCAGTGTTAGTCAACTTAACATCAGTAGTAGTACCACCTGCAGGAGCAGTGATTGTAACACCGTTGTTATCAACTTTTGTATTACCAGTAGTCAAGGAGCCATCAGCATCCAAGTCAACATTTTTAGCCAATTGAACTTTCAATTTGCCATTAACATTGTTAACACCAATGTTATCGTTAGTAGTCAATTTATTTTTATCAGCACCACCAACGATATCTACTACGTTGTTAAGATGTTTCTTAAGAACTTTAGTATCATCTGTTTGACCATCGTCACCAGCAAACTTCATACCATCATCATGAGTTGCTACTTGATGTTCGTTGCCGTCTTTATCGTTGTAGAAGATACGAGTGATACCATCAACACCGTCTTTACCATCAACGCCAGCTTTACCTTCTTTAACAGTAATATCAGCAGTTGCATTTTTACCATCTTTACCAGCAGGGCCAGTTAAACCAATGTGACCTACGCCATCTTTACCGGAGATAGATACTGCATCTTTACCGTCTTTACCAGAAATACCAACTTTACCATCGATACCATTTGTACCAGGAAGGCCAGGAGCACCTGTAGCACCTTGAGGTCCAACAATAGTTACGCCATCTTTACCTGCTTGACCATCTTTACCATTAACAACTACTTTATCCAAGTTAGTTAAATCTTTGTCTAGGCTGTAAGTATAAGTTTGAGTTTTATTGGCTGCATCAACAGTTTGTTTTACAGTCAAGTTTTTACCTGCTGCAAAGTTTACAGTGCCACCATTTTCAACAGCTGTTGCAGTTGCTGCACCATCTAATTTACCATCACCAGCAATTGCATTAGCTTTGAAACCGTAGTTATTACCAGCTGCAGGAATATTCAAGTCGGAGAAGTCGATAACTGCTTTAGTATCAGATACTGCAGTACCTTTGCCATCGTTGTATGTCAATGTAACTTTCTTAGTAGCTGCATCGTATTTGTATACGTTTTCAGTACCGCTTACTACGCCGCCTTTAGCTTCAGTGCTACCAGCTTTAACTGCTGTAGGAGCAATGTGAAGTTCATTTGCACGTAAAGCATCAGCTGTAGATTTCAAGTCAGATACGTTAACAGCTGCATTTGGAGTCAAGCCATTAGCTGTATCCAATTTAGTTAAGTAATCTGCGCCTGTTTGATTTTTAATAGCAGAGCCAACATTATTAACAATGGAGTTACCACCAGTTGTATTGCCTGCTGCATCTTGGATGGATACGATAACATCACTTGCAGGAACATCATTACCAGGAGCACCATCAACATTAGTTGTGAAAGTACCATCTGGGCGTTTAACCACTTTAGTGCCATCAGCTTTAGTGTAAACAGCTGGAGTTACAGCATTTACAGTGTAAGTTTTTTGGCCAGTAGTAGCATCAGATGCTACAGTTACGTTAACATTTTCGCCACCTTTAACGATTGTGCCAAGACCAGTGATTACATTCTTGCCAGCATTATTGATGTTGGAAAGATCGTTTTTAGCAACGCCTTTAATAACAGCTTTTTCACCTGTTACCAAGTCACCATTACCATCTGTATACGTCATAGTAACATTGCCATCGTTATCTACTGTATACTCATTGCCTGCAGTTGTTGCTGTAATGTGTTTTTCATCTTTAAGATTAGCAACTTTATGAACTGTAGTACCACCATCGTTAGTGTATGTAATGCGGTCGCCATCTTTCTTAATGACAGTTTCACCAGTACCACTAGGATCTTTCAACGTAATTTCTTTAGTAATTGTTTTACCAGTTGTTACGCTGTCAAGATCTTTAAGGTCTTTATCAAGAGCAAATGCAACAGAAGCATTACCGTTACCATCGTTAGTTTGGTTTACAGTCAAGTTTTTACCTGCTTGCATTGTTACTGTTTTACCATCAGCAATGTTTTGAGCTGCATTGGAACCTGCTGCAACAGTACCTTCTGTGCCAGACACTTTATCGGAAGCGATGTTCCAAGTGGATGCTGTACCAGCAGCTGCATTTACATGTAAGTCATATGTTACTTGATTGCCATTTTCTGTTTTATTGATTGTTACAGATTTATCATTAGATGTAACAACTGTACGAGCTGCTTTCAATTGATCGAGGTTAACTGCATCAGTACCGTTAACTGCAGGAGCTACATTAGTGATAGTTTTGTTACCAGCATCAATACCAGTTTTAGTAATGGATGGACCACCAGTGATAGTCAAACCATCTTTGTTTACTACTGTATCGCCAATTGTTAAGGAACCATCTTTTGTTAAATCAACGTTTTTGTTCAAGTCGTATTTAACTACGCCATCAGCTGCTACGGAAGCTGTTGTATTGGAACCGTTTGTGAAGTTTAGACCTTTATCCAACTTAACTTTTTGGTCACCAGTACCATTAGCTTTGTAAGTCAAAGGAATTTGTTTAGCTGCTTTATCACCATCGAATTTCACTTCGTATGTAGTGTTATGGTTTGCATCATCTTTCACAGGGTTAACAGTGATAGGATTATTTGTATCAGCTGTATAGTTACCACCAGTAGTTGTACCACCGTTGTTAACTGTTACTGCTTCACGAGCTGCATCTTTAACTGCATTACGGGAAACATTAACTTCGTATTGAGCATCTGGATCGCCAGGGTTTTTACCATTACCAACAGTAACATCAGCAATGTTAGTATCACCAGTTGCAGCTGCTTTTTTAACTACACTTTCAGTAGAAGAAGCACCAGCTGCTGGAGTATTAGCAACAGCTACTTTATAAACTGTTTTATTAGGATCAGTTGTATCTTTAGATACTGTTACATTGCTAGAACCAGGAGCTACTTCAAAGGTATGGTTCAATTTAGCTTTTGCATCATCGGACAAATCAGCCACTACATCTGTACCAGAAGCAGTTGTTTTGATGTATTGACCGTTGTTAGCACCAACTACACCGAAGCTCAAGCCACCAGTTTTATTGAATTTTTGAGTATCTGTGTTACCAGTGTTACCTGCTAATTTAATTGTGTTGTTGAAGCCATCGCTTACTTTTTTCAATTGGTCTTCAGTTGCTGCACGACCGGAAACAACAGTTGGGTTAGTAATATCCCAATCTTTGTTTTGTAAGCCAGTTATATAGCCACCTTTACCATCTAAGGAAATAGGGTTGTCGCCTTCAACTTTTACAACTTGATCACCAGCGAAGGAGATTTTACCAGAACCATTACCGTTTGTGATGGAGGAGATATCAGCCAAGTCTCCTTCCACATTTACTTTATAAGGGGTAGCTGTAGAACCGTCACCTGTTACAGTAGTATTTTTACCTGCTTTAAGTTTAGTAGGGTCAGCAGCTGCAGTACCAGTTGCACTTACAGTATAAATATCATGACCGTCTGTGCCTTGAGACTTAACAACAGTAACACCAGTTCCTTCTTTAACTTCTGTCTTAGCGGATTTCAATTGTTTTACGTTAACTGCATCAGTATCATCTGTACCAGCAGCTACGTTAGTGATTTTTTTGTTACCAGCGTTGATGCCAGTTTTAGTTACAGATGGACCACCAGTGATTGTTAAGCCATCGTTGTTAACTTTAGTATCACCAATTGTTAAAGAACCATCTTTAGTCAAATCAACATCTTTATTCAAGGAATATGTGAATTGTTTACCAGCTTGGTCTAATACAATGTTTTTACCAGCTTTGAAAGTAACAGTATCGCCAGGGCTTACTTTTTCAATAGATGTACCGTTTGTAGTACCACCATTATTAGCGGAAGTTACTTTCCAACCAGAGTTGTTGATCGCTTGAGTAACATTGTCAGTTGTAGCAATGCCGTTTGTAGTAGGAGCAACTGCTTTACCATCAGCATTAGTAGTAATATCAGCACCTATTTTAGCTTTTACTGTAACACCATTTTTATCAGCAGATGTAGAAATAAATGTAGGATCATCACCTTTAATTTTCAATGTACCATCATCTAATAATACATCGCCATTGCCAGTGTCACCAGCGTATTTCAAGTTAACGCTTCTCAATTGAGCTACGTTAACAGCATCAGTATTTTCTTTACCTGCAGCAAGACCTGTAATTTGACGAGTTGCAGTAGCGCCATCACCTACGGAAACAGCTGCTAATGTGGATGTTTGTGCAGTACCAGCTAAACCACCGTATTTATTATCACGATCTTCAGCAGGGTTGTGACCTTTAACGCCTTTGTCTGTAGTTGCTTTAGAGTTAGAGCCAAGAGCAACACCATCTTTTACAGATGCCGCAGATTTATAACCTAAAGCTGTTGCGTTTTCAGCAGATGCATTAGCTTCACGACCAAATGCACTTGCACTAGTTGCAGTAGCAGAAGATTTCCCACCTACTGCAGTAGAAGCAGTACCAGAGGAGTTAGATTGCATACCAATTGCAACAGCCGCAAATCCACTTGCTGTTGTTTTATATGCAATACCATTAGCATCTGGAGCACCATTAGTACCGATAGCAATAGCAGCATTGGCTGTAGCTTCTGTACGATTACCGATAGCAACGGATAAATCTTTTTTAGCTTTTGCTTCACGACCAATAGCAATGGTATCTTGTGCTGTCGCTTCATTTTGACGACCGATGGCGATCATAGTATTACCTGCACTACCACCAGAGTTCGCAACGTTATCTTGACCAATTGCGATACCACCACCAACGGATGCAGTATTGCTATGACCCATTGTAATTGTATCTTCTTTTTGAGAGTTATTGCCCTCACCAATTGCGATAGCACGGTCACCAGTAGATGTATTTGTATTACCGATAGCAACACCACCTGCACCACCAGTAGTTGTATTATTTTTACCAATTGCTACAGAAGAACTACCTTCTGCCTTGGATTGATAGCCCATAGCAGTTGCAAAATTTGCACTTACAGCTGCTTCACGACCTACGGCAATGCCACCCCAACCGTTGGCATCAGCTTGTGGACCAACAGCGATTGCATTAGCTTGGTTTGCTTTAGATTCACGACCCATAGCAATACTATCACCAGAGGAATTTGTTTCAGCCTTATGACCGATACTGATGTTATCAGAACCTTTTGCCCAGCTTTCACGGCCTACAGCAATAGAGTATTGACCGCTACCTCTATCTTGGTTAGCTGGATTAGAGTTCGCACGATTACCAATTGCAATAGAATCTTCAGCAGATGCCATAGATACGTTACCAATAGCGACAGAAGCACGTCCTGTTGCTTTGTTATAAGCACCCATAGCCACTGCTGCACCGCCGGTTGCTTGGTTACCATTACCTAGAGCCATAGATGAATCTTGATTCGCTACGTTATAAGCACCATATACAATGTGACCATTACCGCTACCACCAGTTGTATCATTTTGGTAACCAACAACAACAGAGTTTGGAGATGTTCTATTAGAACCATTATAAGCATTAGGAGTGATATTAACAGCACTACCACCATAATTACCATCTGCTTGTACAGGTGTACCTGCTGTAGCAGCCACCATAGCCAAACCAGCTAACACGCTAGCAAGAGCTTTTTTCTTACCACCATTGTTTTTTGCAACTTCAGAAACTACTACGTAGCACTCTTTAGTTTTGCTCCAAACAACTTTAAAGATTTTATTCATATTACTATGAACCCCTTTCTTAACTAGACACAATTACAATCCTTATAATTAAATCATTTAAATACAAAAGAAGGAAAAGCCTAAATTTCCCATACCTTTACGCCTTTCTGAGTATCTTTCATATTTCTTTCATTTTGTGTCATGAACAGAATATCATATATCGAAAATCTTGTAAATACTTTTCTTCATGTTTTTATCATAATCGACAGAATTTATTGTTGGAACCTTTATTTTGTTAAACAATTTTTAATATATGGGTGGTTTTTTACTCATTTTTTCTGTGTTTTATACGTATTTTATAAAATATAATCTATTTATTTCAATGCAGTTCGGTATTTATCGATAACTACATTAACTATAGTTATAAATAAACGATTAATTGATTTAATCTCATTGATTTTTCTCGATTTTGGCATCTATTTATATATTATCTATAAAATATGGATCATAGAAAATATAATTATAATAATCCAACAACCTTTTAAAGGTACTTTCACATTTTTTTCATATACTAACTTATAAATGAAATAACTATGAATTTTTTTGACCGATTTTGATAAAAATTATGATATACTAAATCATTATGAGGACCATTTTACGAGTATTAGTTATAGAGGGGATATATTCTAATGAATAAACAACACATTACTAGTGTAGATCAATCTAAAATTAACGACCTGAAGGAATCTTACGACGATTTTCTATACGTATCAAAACCATTTTCCAATACATGTATTACATCTTTAATGGCAAAAGCTCTTATTTATGGCTTAGACCCAGTACCAGTTGAAGAGGCGCGCGTATTAGAGTTGGGCTCTTCTTGCGGTGGAAATATCATCCCCCAAGCCCTATATAATCCAACGACTACCTTTACAGGTATCGACCTATCCCCTACTCAGGTGAAACATGGGAATGAATTAATTGAATCCATGGGGCTAAAAAATATTACATTATTAGAAAAAGATATTATGGATATTGATGATTCATTTGGTACCTTCGATTACATTATCGTCCATGGTATTTGGTCATGGGTGCCTGATGTGGTAAAAGATAAAATCCTTAATATTTGCAGTCGCAACTTATCTGATCGTGGTATTGCCTATGTTTCATATAATACGTATCCTGGTTGGAAACGATTAGAGCAATTGCGGGATATTATGTTATATTCAGAAAAACATGCACCTAATGATTCATTGCAAGAACGTACAATCTATACGAAAAATGTATTAAAATTAATTGCAGAAACAATGAAGTTAGATGAACGTTCTCAACAAATTTCTGATTATAAAATTAAAAATATCAATCGTGTATTACAATCTAACGATTATTATGTTGGGCACGAATACTTAGAAGCTATTAATGATCCTGTATATGTGTCAGAATTTATTGAACGTGCTCAAGAGCAAGGTTGCGCTTACATCGGTGACGAAACATTAAATCGTTCCTTCATTACATGGCTTGATAGTAGTGTGGAAAATAATATTAGAACATTAGCTAGAGATAGCTACATTGATAAGGAGCAGTACTACGATTATGTGTATGATACTCAGTTCCGCATGGCCCTATTAACAAAGTGTAATAACGAAGATAAAATTTCCCATGACGAAAGGGTTGAGAAGAAAGTACTAGATATACTATACTTCAACAATGCATTAGATGAAGAGCCTGGCGTTCCCCCAGAGTGGACCAATGTTATGCATATTAGCATCCAAGAATTAATGGATACAAAACGCCCATTCAATGTAGCGGATATTATGAAACATATTGAAGAACATCATCCTGATTCTGAAATCGATACTGATGCTATGTATAGACGTTTATTCCATCTTGCTATCGTCGGCCATATTAACACATATGCAAAGAAATATGACCAATTACCATTTGAGGAAAACAAAACCTATATTCCAGAACACTTTATCAACTATGTATCCACACTTGTTGAAAAAGGTGGTTATCAATACATGTGCCTCGGCAATATGTATAACCAAATAGACTATTCCGTAGATGAAGGCTTATCCTACGTCATGAAATTGATGGCAAAACCAATATCTCGTCAAGAATTGATTGATACTATGAACGAAAACATGACCGTTGAAAGAACAAAAGATGATGGCACTAAACACATTGTGTCCTCTGAACAATATTTAGACGAGTCCATCGCGCACATTCAATCGCTAGGTTATTTTGCCAAATAAAAAGAATAGTGAGCCTAATATAACAACAAAAAGGAGTAACTGATATAATCAGTTACTCCTTTTTATATTCACTACTATGCGACTTCGGGGTGGAGTTGAGGTATGGCATAGTAGCTACTTATTAAGTAGTGTGAACACTATAAACTAATAGTATCCTTATTTTTTGTTAACACGAACGCGTTCGATTGTTGGTTCACCTTTACCATTTTTAGCTACAGTGTCAACACGGAACAATGCCATTTCAGGGCTGAATTCTGTTACAAGGCGATCATTAACTGTTACGCCGTCTTGAATAGCACGGTATACGATTTGAGCAAATTCATAACGTGTTAACATACGGTCGCCACCGAATGTGCCATCTGGATAGCCTTCTACTAAACCACGGCGAGATAAATCGCTTACAGCTTCATATGCCCAATGGTTTGTAGGGATATCTGGGAACAATGTTGTGTGATCGGCTTTCATCTTAGTACCAGCAACACCATTCAACAATGTAGTCAATTTTTGAATTTGAGCATTTTGTTCAGCTACTGTTTTCTTAAGAGCTAATACTTCTTTACCAATTGCTACACGAGAACGAGATACATTGCTATGAGCACCTACTTTCACAGATAAACCAGCATTAAATACTGTTTCATCACTGCCTACAGTAGAGCCTACGCTAAGTTGTACGTCTTCATTAGGACGGTAGAAAGCACCTAATGCGGCAGCATTACCACTGCGGTAATGACCATAGCCTGCTGCAAAGTCCCATTTAGCATCTGGATCGAAATCAAGTGGATGCAATGCTGCCAATGCTGCTGCACCTGCTACAGATTTATCAACACGTTTGTCAATCTTAGATAAATTACCTTTGATATTTTTGATATCATTTGTATTTTTGTTGATATTTGTTGTGTTATTTGTAATTTGATCAGCAATATCATCAGCAAGAGATACCTTGTAATCATGAGTATTACCATTTACAGTTGGTGTTACCTTAATATGGTCACCAGCTGTTACAGTTGTAACTTGAGTGGATGCTGCGATTTGATCTTGTACGCGTTTAAGTTGAGATACATTAACTGCATCAGTATCTGCTACACCAGCTTTCACATCTTTAATAATTTGGTTGCCTGCGCTGATACCATTTGTAGTGTAGTAAACAGTGTTACTCCCTTCACTTGCATACATACCATATTTATCAAATTTTGCTTGTTCTAAGCTATCTGTGTTTTCGATTTTGACACCTTCAGTAACTGAAATACCGATATTTTCGCTACCTTTAAAGAAGCTAGCACGGTCTTTATCGATACGAGCACGAACGTCGTCAGTTGCTTTGCCGAAGTTAGCAGAGCTCATTTCTACTAAGTCTTTATTAACAGCTACTTTGTATTCAGCACCACCATTAGCATTTGTACCAGGTGTTACAGTTGTATTATCGCCTGCTACTACAGTAGTATGTTTTTTAGCATCTGCCTCAACAGTAGAAATTTTAGTTTCTACCTTTTTAAGTTGTGCTACGTTTACTGCATCAGTATCATTTGTACCAGCTGCAACAGATGTAATTTGACGTGTTACATCATTAGCTACATCACCAACGGATACAGCAGCTGCTGTCGCTTTCCATGTGGAACTTGTATCAGTAGATGCTGCTTTTGTGCTAATATCATAACCAGCTGCACCAGCTGCTACAGTTGCCTTAGATTTACTGCCAAGAGCTACACCGCCTTCAGCAGAAACTTCAGTGTTATGACCAATAGCTACTGCATCGTTTACAGTTGTAGTAGTTTCTGCATCGCTAGAACCAATAATAACAGAATTATTAGCACCTGTTACCTTGCGGTTGTCACCAACGATAACTGTATTATTAGCATCGGATACAGTATTCTTAGAACCAATAGCAGTTAAATGCTGTACATTAGATGCAGTATTACCAACACCTACTACAAAGTTATCTGCGCTTTTAGCACCATTCGTACCTGTTACAGTGTTATTAATACCGACCATTGATGTACGCAATGTGTAGTCAGCCTTGTTGCCGCCACCGATGGCCATCGTAGCGCCACCGCCGTTAGCATCTTTTACAGCAGTGCGCAATTTTTCAGCTAATTCTTTAGCGGAATTACCGCCATCATCTGGTGCTCCAGAAATAGATTTAACAGAGTTAGTGATTTCGTTGCCAGCACCCATAATAAGAGAGCCATTAGAATTAAACGTTCTATTTGCTGTACCAACAATGCTGTTAGCAATGCCAGCGTAGTAGCTACTAGCTGTTTGAGACTCAATGCTGTTTAATGAACCATTAATAGTGGATCCCAAGTTCTTAACAGGATTTGCCATACGGCCACCATTATATTCACTAGAGATAATATTATAGGTACCTGTATTGGTTGTAAAAGCGCCATTACTAAAGCTATTAGCACCTACTGTAGTGGCATAAGCATTCAATGCATATTTACGAGTAGTTGATGTATCTACTGTGATATCACCAAGATCGCCTTTATAGTTATGGGAACCAATCATAGTACTACCAGTACGAGCAAATGTATTATCCCCAATGGCAACACTGCCTACTACCTTAGTGGGATCCGCAGGAATTCTTGAAGAAGAGAACCAACTACCACTATATGTTGTTTGACCTAATGCAAAGCTAGCCTCTACACCGCCGGCCATATTTTCAATTTTTGCATTTTTACCAATCGCTACACTACCGCCTTGGCTAGCATAGTTATTAATATTAGCATCCTTACCGACTACGATATCCCCTGTAGCAGCACTAGCACCATTGGAATAACCAATCTTAGCATTATTACCAATCGCTACGTTTTCTGCTTTTGGAGCATTGCTACCTGTGCCGTACGCTACGCCATTACCAGCGCCCGTTGCCGTATCGGCTGCACTCGCTACAACACATAAACTAGATAATAATACACCGTTGATTAACAAAGTTAATAAACGTTTCCGTTTGTTCATAGTTTAGAACCTCCATTTACAAACTACAAAACCTATCATTCTCTCTTTTCATTAAAATTCACTTTTTATTCATGAGTCTTATATGAATATTGTAGCACGTATACGTATTTTGTAAACAGTAATTTATATATCTATTAAGAGAATATAAAAAAGGATAGTTAATCGATGAGAATTAACTACCCTTTTTTTGGTAAGAGGAAGGCGAACCTCTTACCGGTGCCGTATGATATAGGTTTGTTATTAAGAGAGAGATTTTGAAGTAAACACAACACAAAGATTATCACATAGTTGGAGAGTAACTAAGATGAACGGGCGATCACACGGCATCAAATAATAAGATAATGGCTTTTATAAAAAGCCATTATCTTAAAAACAATTGATATGAACACTAACGTTTCCCTTACCTAGAGTATATCACTTATATAGGAACAATAGTAGATTATTTTTCATTTAATTTTCATTAAAATAAAATGAATGCAGGAAATGGCATGCCCATTCAATTTGTCTATTCAGTTATCAAAATTATTGTTCAACAAAAACCGTATTAGTTCGTCTTACGAGGTTGAGCATTTTATCGCGAACCGTTGCAGATTGTTCTAAACGATGCTTGCCACCATACCAAGCCATCGGAGCTCCCGCTAAACGGAACGTAATTTTACCATATGCACCGCCAGAGCTATGTTCCGGTTTATTGTATCCCATATCTACAGATACACGCGGCGTAAGTTGCATCTCAGAGCCTATGCGCAAACCATTCTTATCAGCTTGTCTATCCTGGTTCCAGTGATAGCCTTCAACATAGACTCTAGCCCAGCGCGCATTTTTAAAGGTTTTACCATATTCTAAGGTATAACCATTAGATACTCGCTCTAAGGTATGCAGGTTCGCATCCAAAACACGCTCATCGGAAGCAGAACCATACCAATTAAAACGAAACTCGCTTTCACCAGACATATATTCAAGACCAGCACTGAGTCGATCGTGACGATTTAAGAAGCGATGATCATAGAATAAATGAGCCCCATAGAGACGACGGTCGTCCTTGGAAATACGACGGTACCCAACACCTACATTAAGGGTAGTACCCGTATCAGAGGCACGAGAAATACGCTGCTGCGTAAACCACACATCACGAGAGGTATTATCGTAATGACCTAGAGGCTGAATAGTCTCCGCAGAATACAGCGGCTTCCATCCTTCTTGGAACTGAAAGCTCAGCGTAGTGCGGCGCATCCACGGCTTACCTTTGGCACCATACATAACATTAGATACATTGGACATAGCCACCGCATTAATGGCACGATTCACTGCATCCACATTGCTATACTGCACGGTCTTAGTATCTTGCCGATCCATGATGAGCGGCCCACCTTGGCCAATCACATGGTCCGGTGTGGCAGCAGGCGTAATGTGAAAGCCCTCTGATGCGGCCTTCATGCGCTCTGTTTGAGCATCAGTTTTTGCAGACACTACGCCCTTATCATTATGTAATTGTTGTTTTTCAGCCTCAGCTGTACCCACACAACACAATAGGGCGCTCAAGGCGATACACACAATACGTTTCATTACTCTCTACATTTAAAATTCATGAACAACAAATGAAATATATATTAGTGTATCGAATACTGTACATTTATGTCAAGATTAGCGGTCACTAAATCTTATTACTTTAATGTTATATATAGGTATATGAAACGAGGTAATAACACTGTTATTACCTCGTTTTTATAACCTCTATCAATATTAAATTCTATTTCTCATTAAGTTTTTGCACAAGCATATCTACTGTTTCTTGTAGTTTTTTGTTTTGTGCTTCTAATGTATCTACCCGTTGTTCCAATGCGTTATAGGATGCAGGAGAAATCTTAGGCAATGTTTTATTTTCACCGAATTTATAGGATACGCCTACATTAGTCATCAAATCACCACTTACAGTTGTACCCGCTGTAAGGAGTAGGTTTTCTTTCGGATAGTAACCTACGCCAAGAGCCAATGCATTTTCACCCTTGTAGTGACCATAGCCACCCATAACTTGAACCTTGTGGTCAGGATCAAATTGTAGTGGATGCAATGCAGCTAGTGCTGCGGCACGAGCATCACCGCGGTTGGATTCTTTTTCCACGTGGCGTACATCGCGATGCAATACATCAATTTGTTGGTTTGTACCATATAATTGGGAGCCGTTAACCGCATCTGTAGAATCCGCTGTAATACGACCTGCTGCAACATGAGTGATAGTGCGTTCTTGACCTGCTGCACCAACAGATACAGTAGACACAGGAGCAGTACCGGCGAAGCTTTCAGTAACACCATTATTATAGGTATAACTAGGAGTGCTCACTACATCACTACTTTCAGCAGTAGAATTATTACCTAATACAACTGCATTGTCTAGAGATGTTTTCACATTATTACCAACTACGAATGTATTATTAGCACTCACTTGGTTCTTGTTACCAACACTGTAGGAATTATCGCCCTTAACGGTATCCACATTATACGTACCTACACCAAAGGCGCCAGATTGGTTACCTTCAATTTTGTTATATGCGCCAATAGCGGAGTTCTTATCGCCTTTAAAGATAACACCATGACCCATGCCATAGTTAAAATTACCATTTACAGTAGAGTTAGAACCGATTAATACAGTGTTACTCCCCTTACTAGCGGCAGCTTGAGAAGCGCCGAGCCATACGTTTTTATTACCTTGAGAGTAGGAACCTGTAAAGTAGCCTATAGCAATTGTATCGGAAATCGTAGAATTATAACCTGCTGCAAAGTTACCTAAGAAGTTATAATCACCTTTACCGCCTACAAATGTCTTAGAACTAAGCGCTACGTTACCACCACCTTGAGAACCATTCAAGGCAAGACGACCGATGGCAATGTTATTACCCTTTGCATTTGGATCCCCTGCATGGGCATAGGGATCGCTATTAGCCGCCCCAGTTTGACCACCAAGGTGTACATTATCTGAGTTAGTGAAAGATGACCAGCCTTGTAAACCAATGTTATAAGTGGCACCACCACTAGAAACAACAGGAATATCTGCAGCCTGTACCAAGCTTGCCGAAGATATAGTCAAAACTCCGAGTACTGCTAATAATTGTAGTTTCTTTGCGTGATTCATAATCATACGCCTCCCTTGTTACACTACAAAACACTTCTCCTTCATACTTTCCTCATAATTCTACAAGTAGATTATACTGCCATCGAAAAAATATGTAAATAACATAAATAATAATTCATAAAGAATAGATTAGATAATATAATTAATTAATAAACAGACCCCCGTAGAATTTGTTCCTACGAGGGCATTTGTTTTGAAAACAAAAGAGGCAACGGCCTATGCCGTTACCTCTTTCATAGATATATAGTTATATATACTGATTAGCGGATGCGTTTAACGCGGTTATTACCGTCACGCATAGCTTCTTTCAAGCTGTAGATTACCATTTCGTTCATGTAGAAACGCAATTCATCATTAGACATGTTAGCTGTATTCTTTTCAAGAATTGCCAAAATTTGGTTTTCATATTCAGCTTTGTTCATGTCAGACACAGTTGTGTGGTTTGTGAAGAATTCTTTGTAATCTAAGTACAAGCGGTCTAATGCTACGCGAGCATAGCTATCTTTTTTATAGCGATGGCTTGTAATGTACCAGTCACGACGAACATTCATGTAGTACAACACGTTATTAGTATAACGTTGTTGACCAGACATTACGCGATTATCGTCTTTGATTAAAGCATTGCTCATTCCCAATTGGAATGCTGCAAATTCAGATACTACAGCTTTTACCTCTTCACTAGGAACAGCAAGAGAGATTTCTTGTTGTTCTGCAGTCAAAGGAGCCGCAGGTTGTTCAGGCATCATCAAAGGATCTTGTGCCGCATGTACTTGGCCAGCAACACATACAGAAGCAATTGCCATAATTGGTAATAATTTTACTAATTTCATAAGTCTCCTCTCTCGAAGTGCCCTCCCCAGAGCTACTTCATTTATCATACACTAGATATTATCTCTTTCGGAGCTTTTACCCCCTTAGAGATCCCCATACTAAGCATGGTAAATATATTAATACAGTAAGCATCAATCATGATCCTAGTATGCTTACTAATTTCATTAGTATACACAATATATCGTATTTCGTCTATATAGTTTTTTCTTAAGGTTAGAAAAAAAATGCATAGGTGGCTATATAGTTAGTTCTATGCTCCATACAATAAAAGCCTCCTAATAATAAAGTCATAACTCTATTATTAGGAGGCTATATATGTTAGCTATTGTACAAAAAGATTATTTAATAAATCTACACTTAGAACTTATGCGTAAATCCTGCATTCACGCCCCAGTCTGCTTGATAATCACCAGACAAACCAGTGGCAACGTCAGCAAATACGCTATTGTTACTATTAAAGCCATAACGGCCGCCGAATGCCAATTCAGTCCAAGTACCTTTGAGGTCTTGTTCTGTTAATTTCATAACACTGCCGCTAGCGAATGCAGTTTTTACATTGCCTGTGAAAGCATGACCTGCTACAAAACGTGTATAAAGGTTGCCATTGCCGAACTGTTTACCCAATTCAAGACCAAGCTTACCAGTAGTGCTATTTACGCCAGATTGGTTAACAGAGATATTATCTACAGTAAAGTTACGTCCACCAAAGTGTGTAAAGTTCAATTGTGCTTGCGGTTCTACATAGAAACCATTAGCGTATTTCAATGTTTTGCCGTAGCGAACGCCGATGCTGTACGCATTAGATTTTGCATCGCCAGACATGGCTTCACCAATTTCATTACGAACTGTAAAGTTATTAGATACGCGACCAACTTGAGTTTCTACATGTACATATTGATCTTTACCAAGGTCTTTCAAACCATACGCACCAACGGAGAAGGATTTCACCTTACCGGAACCATTGAATACATAGTCTTCAGAACCGCGAAGGTAGGATACTTGACCACCTACAGTCCAGCCACGGCTGATTTTAGCATCATAACCGCCTTGGATGCGTGTGTAATCTGTAGCTGTATCAATACCACTGCCAGAGTAGCTGTACTTACCACCACCGATGCGAGCCCAAATACCAGTTGGTTCACCTTGTTGCAATACGCGAGGACGATACATATCATCAGCTACCGTACGCCATGCATTGATATTACCTACTACAGCAGAGCGAATACCACGCATATGAGGTGTATCGTAAGCACCACGAACAACAGGGTTAGGATTTACTGGTGCTGGAGCAGGTGTTACAGGAGTGACTGGTTTAGGATCCGGAGTTACTGGTGTAACTGGTTTAGGATCCGGAGTCACTGGTGTAACTGGTTTTGGATCTGGAGTTACAGGTGTAACTGGTTTAGGATCTGGAGTTACAGGTGTAACTGGTTTTTGATCTGGAGTTACCGGCGTAACTGGTTTAGGATCTGGAGTTACTGGTGTAACTGGTTTAGGATCTGGAGTTACAGGAGTAACGGGTTTAGGATCCGGAGTTACAGGAGTAACTGGTTTAGGATCTGGAGTTACCGGCGTAACTGGTTTAGGATCTGGAGTTACTGGTGTAACTGGTTTAGGATCTGGAGTTAC
>OGJT01000392.1_pt1 | contig 23874 bp, 13 predicted proteins | sample 1572331 | NCBI WGS metagenome assembly OGJT01 (sample SAMEA2582094, study PRJEB24529) | metagenome | biome: Human gut stool | place: China | collected 2011
GAGCGTAATGGTATAAGCCTGCCTGACTGTGCTATAACGTAAGTAACTCAGTGCTTTCAAACCTACTGGTCTCTTCCTCGAACCCAGTATTGCTGCCCGGCCCATCACCTTGATATGATGCACACTCGGTAAGATCTTACCATTACCCCTTAAATATCCATATTCTGGGAACCTTGGACGATAGCTTTCCCCCGATCAACCGCCTATATTCTCAGTCGGCTTGCCAATCAACTGACCCGCTTTCCTTGGCTAAAGTAAAGGGGATCGATCCCAGACGAGAATGGACTTCTCCGTAATGTAATAGAAGAGTCACAGTCTCTTCTCGACCAGACGAGGGGGTGACTAACCTTGGTTGGGAGGTCGCCCTAAGGTTACGATCCGTTGGGTTGGAAAACAAACCTGGATCCTATTTCCTCCAAGAGCCCTACCGATTGAGAAGGAGATTAAGTGGAAAACCACTGAGATCGGATCTCTCACGGAAAAGGTGAGGCCTTAATTTATGTCTTTCTTGTACCTAACCAATAAAAGGGAACCATGACCATCTTTCTTATGAGACTTCTTTCTTTACTCGGAAGTGCTTTCGGTGTTTTTATAGAAAATGCATTCGGACGTTTTCTAGGATCAGAAGGAACCGCTATAATGACCACCCCAGAATTTCTCCTTCCTTTATTCGTGCTTGTTGTAATTTTAATTATAATTTATCGAATTCTACTTTCGAAAAAAAAAAAGAGTTTTCTTCTATTATTCCTAATTTATATTGTAGTTTTATTTTTATGTTGTCTCTTTCGCTTCTTCATTTTAGAAAAGATTGTAGCTTTTTTAGGAGTGACAACAGCCTTATCCACTTTGATTTGGAATGTTTCTTGTTCTGGATCGAATTCGAATGTCCATTCAGGCGGAGAATCCGGGGAAATAAGTCTTCCTCCCTTGGAGTCTTCCTCCCGCCCCGAGTCCTCGTCTGGTTCTACTTCTCTTGAGAATCATGCCTCAAGCTCAGAAAATACAGAAAAAGACTATTTCTCCCCTTCGTCACAATTTTCGTCCCCATCTACTTCCACGTCCACTCCCGAAAACCAATCCATTGATAGTTCTCCCAACACCGAGCAGAAGGAGAGCTTGGACTTTCTCTCGGACGAACTGCGAAGCTTTTGGAAGACTGAAATAATTAGAGCCGTACACGAAAGATTAGCAGAAATTGATCCACAAGGGAATATCGGACGGATTCGCGACGGAGAAATCGTGGATGCTTTGAGGCTCGATTCCCCCCTTCGAACGAGGCAAGAAATGGAAGACATTTTGAAAAATGTTTGGAAAAGACCATGGCCAAGTTACGAGGAGGCCGATAGAACCTCCATCTATCCCCGCATATGGGACCTTTTCGAAAAAAACAAAAGACCGGATATTTGATATTGATTTCATGAGGTAGAGGGACCTTCCACAATAAAAAAGACTTCCATCAAACAGTGGCCTTGGATTATGGATGAGGAAGACCCCTAACGCGGTTGAGGGGCAGCTGACCGAAAGGAAAGCGGGTAGGCCGCCTGCTTATTATTGTGAAGGTGGCACTCAGAAAACCGGGGTGCCGCCCTAATTACAAAATGCGAGGTACCGACGCCGGACGGGCAGACCTCTAAGGATCCGGTAAACAGGGTAGCCCCTGGTACGCTTGGGGCTGGATTGAATCCTTTTATCGGTCAGGAGAGGGGCCAAAGTAAGACAGTGAAAGAGAAAGCACTTCACGTAAAGAGCAGAACTTCTTTCACGTACTGAAAGGCAGGCCTTTTTCATGGTGATTTTTCTTTTTTTATTTCTTTGGAGAAGGGGAATGGTGAGGCGGGCCCCATCCACCAGATTACTTTAACTTTACAGACTGGAATGAATCCCAGGCACAGGAACTGGCTAAAAAAAGGGCTCTTATCGCATCTTATTGACTCAAGATTGGCTCGCTCTTTCCGCTCGCTGGTTTCACTGCGTAAACGTCCTATCCCTCTCTCTGGTCTAGCTTAGTCAACTTCCTCTGACCAGCTGATGACGTCAACTTAGTCGTCTCCAGTTTGTCGAGCTTATTAAGCTGCCTCTGACTCGCCGATCCGGTCGGTGATGTCACTTTTTGCCAGGGATGTGGGCACAGGCAGGTGATCTTTACTTTCTTTAGCAGCTTCAGCGGAGTTCGAATCTGCACTTCTAGCTTTCGAGGCTAAGCCACCACTACTTAAGTTTTTAAACGTTTTTCAACTAAGAGTTCTACGCCCGGCTCCCCCCTCTGTGTGAAGTCCGTTTTGTTTAGCTTTCTCCGCGTAGATCGGAGCTCACTCCTTTTGGTCCGGGTATCTGCCCTCTGATTCGGTGGAGTAACTGCCCGCCCTGTATCTGGTGGTGCCTGTCTGGCTGGCTTCGGCTTGCTGAACGTTGTTATTATTCTTTTTAGGGTCTGGTGGTCTTGCTGCAGTCAGCGCTCGCCTCATTCAATCCCCACCTCTCTGTATTGCTAGCACAGAAGGCTCTCTCTGTTCTTACTACCTACGGGATAAAGCCAAGCCATGGCCTCCAGGGTTGGTTGTCTTACTCGAGGTTCTGCCCGCTCCATCGATATCTTTCTTACTACTTTCCTTGCCTTGGCAAAGTCTACCTGTACGTTACGATTTCAAGCCTTTCCGAACGCCCGTTAGAACTGAACTTTGAAACCGGTAGCTTTGATGCCCGACGCTTCGTCATGCCAACCTTGAGCCCCTTTATTTAGCCCTGTACTGTGGTGAAACCGGAACTTATGGCTGAGTGTTTTTAGCCGCTTTTGACTCGGAAAAGCTGTAAGCCTTTTATGCCCTACTAGCCTTTTATGCCCTAGCCTTCCCTAGCCTTGAAAACGATTATGCTTTCGTAATTAGTTCCAGCTTAGCTTCGTCATGCCCACCGGAAGGAACGCCTTCACTCACGCCAACAACAACAACAACCTCTGCTTAAGCAGCCTACCTTGAACCAGCGAAAGTTAAAATCACATTTCTTTGCCTGAGAGAGAAGAGCGTCAGCCCGCACGGTCCCTGTGAGCAGCGGATTGCTTCCGCGTTGAGCCCTTGGCACTGACCTTTGAGACATCGTTCCCGTAGCACCTTATACCTGACCTTGGAATGTCACTCTGCCTCACAAAGATCGTCTCTCTGGCACTTCCGCTTCCGGGGTTGGGTCAAAGCTATCGGTCGATCTCGTGGCGAGCCTTCCCCACCTACCTTACCTGGACCACCGTTAGCCCACCAACTTCCTTTGCAACCTGAACGCCCAACAACTTCCACTTCCACTGGGACTTGACCACCAACAGGCACTGGCTCACCTCACTACGCTCCGAAAGCTTCACCGTACTTTTCAGTTCAGCACGCCACTACTAGTTATTAAACCCCTTTGGGCATGGTCGGGGTACCTTTATCTCTCGTTATCAATTGAATCAGTCAAGAATACAATCAAGCGTTTATCGCCTTTGATCGCTCCCGGCTCGCTTTCGGGGCGAGCCTGCACTCTCGCTTCTCACTCGCCTACGAAAGAAAGCAAAAATACTAGACTCGACTTTTACACCTGCGCTTCCTCACCTGCCTCTCCACTCGTGCCTACTTTCACCAACCGTCCCCTACTCCATCCCTCTGCTTGGCTCTAGCCTTGTCCGGACCTCCACCTCTCTGAGTTCTCGCCCCCTGAGTTGCGTTCTTTGTCTCGTCCATCTGAGGCCGACGGCTAGGAAAGCATACCCTGATTGGATCGACCGAGTTCATCAGTTTCCAAAGGGGTATAAGGTGCCTGAGTTTGTTCTCTTTTCCGGTGAGGAGAAGAAGTCGACTATTGAGCATATAGCTCGGTTCTCGGTCCAGTGCGGGGAAGCTAGGTCCAAGGACTACCTCAAGTTGAGGCTCTTTGCCAACTCTCTTACTAAATCGGCCTTCCCCTGGTATATGAACATCCCTCCAAACTCTATTAACAGTTGGTACGATCTGGAAAGCAAGTTCCATGAGCAATTCTATAGGACAGACCCAGACATTCAAGTTGCCAATTTGGCAAGATTGACTCAGCTCCAACGGTCGAATCGCGAGGTTTAGGAAGCTTTACCCAGACTAAGGGGTACGTGACTCTTACGCACTACGGGTTAGTGACTCGTTAACACTCCCCGTTCCGTGGGCTCAAGAACTCGATGCTGATGAAACTCCTGCTTTTAGCGACTCGGTTCCTATTACAGACAGGTGGCAGCTTCCCATGCAAAGCTTAATCGTTAAGTTTTGTCAATAACCGTTTTTACGCCTGGGTGGAAAGTCTAGAGCCGCTTTAGGTGGTAACCATACGGGCACCGCCTCTTGACCTCTCGTGTAAAGTATATTACACTCGTTTTACCCCACTCTCGCTTCTACGCTCCTAACGCCTAGTTGTGTAAGCCAACAAGTGAGTTTTGCTTACGTGACACAAGACAGATTGAAAGCAAAGGTAAAGCCGTCCAGTGATCAAGTAAAGGTTACGAAGTGATTAAATTGAACGTACGAGCGAAACGAAATACTTGTTTATATCAATATAGATATAAATGGAGCGAGAATCGGGAGTTGATATTGAGAAACGGAAGAAAGGCCGTGGATCCCTGATAGCCTAGTTGCTTCGAGCCTAACCCCTTGCTTGCAACAGAAACAATACCCGGAGAAAAGTTTCTACGCCTGTAAAGCCATTGCCCCTACGCCAAGCCCCGAAATAAAGAAGGAGGTTAGCCATCACGGGGAAGTGCAGTAAGTTATCTAGGATATGATAGATAAAAATGGAAGGAGCGACCCTTGGACCTATAACCTTACCTTTTTGGGGCTCACTCCTTTCCTACTCGCTTGATCTTGATGACCAAGGACTAGAAACGAAAAGCTAACTTCCAACCCTTGGAAAAACCTGATTCAAGACTTGCTGTACTCACTTTGATGTATTTTATAATATAAATTATAACTAGCTTAAGGCTTGCTAGAACTCGTAACACAGCTTATAAAGAATACAAGATAAGATCTCAAGTAAGAGTAAGAGACTTAGTCTAAGAAAGGAAAGTCATTTCGTGAAATGGGATTCGTAGCCAGCAAGCAATAGCATCCTGTTGTTATAGAAGAAATGAAATTGCATAAAAGAAATAAGGACCTCGCTCGAAAGCGAAACGAAATGGGGGACACTATCGGGTATGCCTGACAGAGAGAATTGCTTGCAACGCAACTACAAGCCCAGATGCACGAATGAAAAGAATAAACGAGCTTTTAGCTCGAGAAGGCATCTTTTGATCGTTGAACTTTCACGCTCATATAGCGAGAAACTATTCCAATTTCTAAAAATAGCTCAGTAAATGAATGGTCGAGCAAGTGGCTGATGACAAGAATACATACCGGCGCGATTTCGATCCAGTGTTTGTGCCAGCCCACTAACCCCAGGAGGGGGTACACCAAAGACAAAGACAATCCAACCAAAGAACAAGGGCACGCCTTCGCGGCTTTATCTGCCGTTACACGAGTACTTATTCATATTCGAGGAAGGCATGCCACACTAGGAACAGTTTGTGGATAAGAAGTATTGTCAACTAGAGGGAAAGCTCTATCAACTCCTTATCCCACTCATGACACTCTTGACCTGGAAAATCCCCCTTGGAATACCTTATAAGCTGGGGGGGCAATCGGTTTGATTATCAGCTGCTCCCCGCCCATCAGCGAATGGGAGCCCTGCGAGCTGCGAGTGGAGAAAACGAGCCATCCTCCCCCACCTTAGGCAAGCTTGCAATGAACCGAAAGGTGAGAGGCAAGGAAAGGCAAACAAGAAAAAAGGCAGCTTTCGGCGGACACAAGCCCTCGGGACTTGACACTTTGACACCGGGAAGCTTGCCCCTTGAGACTGGGTCCTTCGTTTGGAACTGCCCTTTTCCTTTCCACTTTGAAATTCCTCGTTGCTTTCCCCTTTGACCTGTGGGTTCAGGTGGAATGATTCATTCAATAGAGTTGGGCGGGATTTGAGGCTTTCTCGCGTTATTCAATTGACACATCTCTTGGTACAGGTTCTCTATCCAATTCTATCCCCGAAGTCTCTTTCTCCCGCCAGGCCCCGCCCTGGGCAACCCCGGTCTATAAAACAACTCGACCGAAAAAGCCCCCAAAAGTCGTTTAAGATCCTCTCCAATTATTCTTTGGGGCGCCCCCCTCAGATAAATAAATGGAACGATTTCTCTATTCCAGGGGCAGGCGCCTTTGGTGCTATGCCGGTCGAAAACACACCATTGATGAACCAGTTGGAAAGGTTCGAGTGGTAGCACGCACTTTCGGATGAAACTATCCAATCCATCGATAAGGTGCTCTCTGTCAAAGCTGGACTTTATCCATTCCGGGGAAGCTACCTACCGATGGGACCTTGAATCAGACATTACCAATGTCCGAATTACATGGTCGAGAGTTCTATGGTTGTGCCGATACGTCTGCGGCAACAGACCTTATGGTTTCCGGTCCATTTCCGTATAGGAATATAGTTAGCCCTTGTATTGGTATTTCCCGAACCAAGTGACTCATCTACCGAATCAACGGCATAATCATCAGAACCGACTGCTGCTTCATTGACGGAATGAACTGGTGCCTATAAAGGTATAGGCACATCCTGGTGCTGGCTGTAGCCGTGGGAGGTGGGGGTGACTTTCAAGCAATAAATAGGCACAGTTGGAAAGCGATGCGCTCAAGCCTTTATGGATAAATAGGTAGTACAGAAACTCTTCTTTGCGGTGAGCGGTACGTCTAAGTTCCGGGAGTCGCAGATCCATTTTTCTTCCGGTAGTGGAAGGCGAGATGTAGGCCTATCGAAAGTGAAGCTAAAAAAATACAATCTGATTTTCGTTATTAAAGCGGTATCCTAAAAGTACTTTCAAGGAAGGAAGCCCTTTAATGAAAACCGGACCTGAAGAGACGTAGGCCGAGACTAGAGTCCGATCCGAACCTTCACTTTCACCTGAAACCTCGATGTTTAGTGAAGAACAACCAACATGCGAATGCGAGTTTGAAGGTTTCTTTTGCTTGCGATCAATCTAGTGAGCTCTTTCAAGCCCATAGTAGGGCTTTAGGTTCAGACTGAAATCTTTTTCTTTTCGGGCGTTAGTCGAGGGAGGAGAGCGAAGCGAACAAAAGAGGAGGAGGGCGCTAGGCTAAACAGGGTGTCAAGAGCTTGATAGTCGAATAGGTAGAGAAAAATTCGACTCGTGATTTTCAATCAATCAAGGAATGGTTCCAGGATCCTGGCAAACAGGAATGGAGCTTTCGAAGGCAGGCGTAGATCCATTACGCACCGACTCTCACATGGTGGCAGCGTATGGGGTTTTGTATCACGGAACAAGCTACTTCTATCGGTCTAGTCCGATAGAAAGACGTGGGCTAGTTTGTCGAGAGAGGCGTTCGTATTCGACGTGAGTCGGTGGATTCGCCCAACCTATACAAGGGGGCATAGAAAGTTCTAGAACGAATCCGGTGGGTTGGGATTCTTCATTGGTCTTCAAATTTCATCGCCGCATGAACGAGACCCCGGATTAAATATAGCGTCCGGTCGTGATTCAGTTGTCAAGATCGAGACACACGTCGTAGTTTCTCCAACCTGACGGGGAATTATACTCAAGGCAGGCGCTCAGTAGGCCATTCTCAAAGCAGACCCACGGGTGTAGCATGGTCGTCAGCTCATCCCTAACTATAGATAGAGCAGTCGCCAAATCCAATCCACATGAGAGATGAGGAACCGTTAGGACGAGGGAGAGAATCGGGCGAAGGAAAGGATGAATTCCGAAATGCAGTAGTGTTTAGAAAGTTTCCCTCAAATGGATATAGTCCAATGACTAAGCAAGAGCTGACGATTGAACTAGCAATAGCAAGCAAGTAAAGTATTCAATAACCCTAGGAATGGAAAGTGAGGATTGAACTAGCAGGGTTCTATCAATGAAATCAGAATCAATCTGGAATTGTCTAGCTTAGCTATAAAGTGCAATCAATCCAAGAGCAATCCCTGCGCCTTAGTAATGATTGACTGAGAGTAACTAATAAACCTACTCACTCGAAAGTAGCCTTGTCAACTGACTATTAAACCCTCCATTCACAAGCAGTTCTCCAAGACTTCTGCCTTTCCTTGCTTCTTAACTACTCCAGTCTCTCTTAGCCCAGTCCTGAAACGCTAACTAGAGTTCTAGGAAATAAATTAAATTCAGCCTTACGTTAGCGATGAAGCTAGCTTTGAGCTTAGATGGAAGGAACAAGGAATACAAACGAAGAGTAAAGGGAGAGGTGAAGAAAGGCCTGTAGGCGAAGGGGAAGTTATTGCTAACGATGGTATTCATATCGCTGAGTTGGAACACGAAGCAAGCTTTTGGATTAAGTGAAGGCGTGAGGTATCGAACACAAGCTAAGGGTTAGTAAAGTGGCTCAGGTATAGAAAGTTACCTACTACAAAGAGTACCATAGCAATGAAGAGATAGAGATCGTCTATGGATAAGGTTGAGCTAAGCGAGGTAGACTTTACAGACTCTGGATGATCCTATGCTTAATACATTCTCCAATTCAAGTGAGATGCCGAAGGCAAAGTACTTTAAGAAGGGAAGAGCTTGGCCTAGAATGAGCAAGGGATAGAGATGATGGTATGAATGCTTTCATCAACAGAAGTTTCATCCTCGGATTCCTACCTACCCACCTCAGACTTATTCATCATCGTTCTGGTACTGGCCGGCCTAATGCTTTTCCCTCTCCTATCAAGGAATAGGCATAAGTGACTTGCTCAAAGTAGAATGTCATATGAGAAGATGTTTTCAGAATCCTCCCGTTGATGCATTGCTTAGCTAATTGAGTCTCTGTTCTCATCGCTGCTCTGGTTGAATGGAAGGGAGGTAGGCCTTATTTAGGAGTGTACCGATGTTAACGATGGTGGTGATGGTGACCAACAAAGGCATGCTTTCTTCCTCCAATCGATAGCCTAATCTTGGCTTAAATAAGATTCCAAAATCAAATGAGAGAAGAGCCATAGTAAGTGGTCAGCATAGAATGAGCCTTCTTTCTTCCTACCTTTAGCATTACCATTCTCTCATCGATTACTGCAAACTCTACCCTTCTCAGTAAACTTCTAGCTAGTGAATCTTACCTACTATTCTATTTTAGTGAAGGGAATGCTCTAGCCTCTCTGCAAACCTGCACTGTCCCGGGTCTCTCAATCTTCCAATCCAGCCTCCTTTCTAGATATAGACCTGAGTGGCCTTTTTCCTTCTTATTCAATTAATTACTAGGCTTGGTCTAGCCAGCTTTCCCTTCAAAGGTAGCTATGGAGGAAGGCTGACGAAGGAAGTAGATAGTGAATAGGAAGTAGGATTACTAAGTACTTCCATAGTAGAGTTATGGCTTAAATCATGTTAGGATCTTGATCTGGAGATAGGTAATAGGAAGAAGGATGTTGATCTGGCTAAAGAATGAATCTTTCATTTTATAAGGAATAGAGAATAAGGACTAGGGAGGGGCCTTATTTAGGAAGAGGCTAAGGATTCTGGGAATAAGAAGAGGGCTAAGCAAGTTCGTAGCCGTCTGGAAGGAAAGCACATCAACCGCTAGCACAGGAAGCAATTGAAGGTTGAAAGGGCACTTTCAGAGTAGCAGCTGGGGAAAAATAAAGCCATATGATCAGCTTTGGTAAACTAGCAGGAGAAAGCAAATTCCCCTTATTCAGCGGATTAGGCTTCGTAAAGAGAAGGAAAGGAAGGACTTTCCCGGTTTAAGTACTAAATGAAGAATAATAAATAAAAAAAAGAGGACCCCCTAAGAGTAGGGTCCCCGCTTCACCTCCATTCTCTAAACTGTTTGGGACGCTAAGGGCTTCTACTTTTGCTTTCTTTCTTTGTCGGCGGAATGCCTTTTCCGTTCGTCCTATCGCCTGAACCCGGCCTTAGCCTTAACAGGAGAAGAACTTAGCTGATGACTCGTAGGGAGAGCTGGCCTCTTTCCTATTTGATTCGATAGTGGGAACTCCTTGCTTCTCTGTCCGCTCATCTCTTGTGCCTACTTTCCCGACGAGAGTCCATCGGACCAGTCTTTGAGTGCCCTTTCCTGACTCATCCCTGAAGCCGAACCTACTTCCTTTGTTGATTGAGCTGCTCCGACGAACCTTGCCGATGAGTCCATTAGCCTTGCAACTAAGCTCTTTGGCCCGAGTTGAGAATCTATAGTGGATGCTTCCTCCGCTAATAGGCCCCTTGAACACAAGTCAGGCTGGGGCAAAGCCCTATCCATTGAATCTCGCAAACGGCCGTCAAAGGGCAGGCTCGGAATTGGGGAATACCAATATAGAAGGTTTCTCCATGCTTTTCCCCATACCGCTCAATCACGTAGAGAGGCTAACCGCTCTCTAATCGATCGAATGCCGTGCTGCTCCCTTCTTTCTCTTTCTTCTACTGTGATGCCTCAGATCCGGGGGGACATAATCAATGAATCCATTCTATGGCGGTTTGATTCCACTAGTTCCCCTTTCCTTTGCTTCAACCGATGCCCCTACTCTCTAAAGCTTGCCACCCCTATCTATTCTACTATCTATTCTATTAGTAATAGTAAAAAACACTTCCACGACCCCCTGTCCATTCCCTAGTCTTAGAGCTAGGAGTTTCACATAATATGTCTATCTTGGCTTTGGCTTGGTCTTCAATTGTCACACTATCTTTGCTTTCGGGCGATTTATTGTACATTGTTCTCACCTACAAAAGCCTGAATGCAAGAGGTAAGCCCTGCCGCCCTTACTTTGGAACTGCATCCATTCCGAGTGGAAGTGAAGGAGAAGCTCTGGGAATGGGACTTTCCTTTCTTCTTGACGGTTTAGAGCTTGAACGTGGGCAGCATTTGTTATAGGAGGTAACTTGAGTAGTGGGAGTAGTAGCAGTTTATTAGTAATAAGGACATTAGGAATTGTCTATAGGAACCGATAGGCCAAGCCAATTCGACTGAGATTAGTGGCTAGCTCTTGTTCAGCTGTTCACAAGTCTTGTTTCAGAAGCCGAGAGTGAAAGAGATGAGGGAAGGACTTAGCGAATGAAATGGAAAGTTAGAGTAGAGGGAGAGTTAGAAGGTAAGTCGAAATATCAAGATATCCGCCAAAATCAACCTTTTCCACCCTTTTCACAGGCATCAACCCTGTAATACTCAAGCATTCAGATAACAACAAACACTAATCGTCCAAGCCGATAAATCGCCTGGCGATACGGTCAATGTTGAGCCATCGACAACTCGGAGTGAACCAATACCAATGACGAAGACAGGGGATATTTTCTCTAAACCAAAGGCACTGGTGCTACCAAGCGTCCTACTAAGAGCATGCACTCTTGCCTTTCCTTCTCGTGTGCCAGGCAGGGGATAGAGTCTTGTCTTCCTTCTACGATTCCGAACTTTGTCCTAAGAGCGGATTCGTTCAAAGACAAGAAAGACAGTATAGAAAGCAGAGACGGAGACTGGGACAGGATTACTACTGGCTTGAAGCGGCTTTCGAGTGAGGGCAATCGTCATAGTCAGCCAGCGAGTAATCCCAAGAAAGCCAGCTACCTAGCCTTTCTTATTCCCATCGCTAGCTTAACTTAAACTGAGGAATAATAATAGGAAAAACCCCAAGCCCCTATAAAGTAAAGTAAGCTATTTCAATGTTATTATTCTGTCTCTTTCCTCTGCCCGGTACCAAAGCCACTCGAACTTCGAATGCCGCACCAACTCCCTCAAACACAAGGGAGCGGGCACTGCTCTCCGCCTGTAAAACTCCATACCAGAGGATCCTTACCTTATTCCTAGAACGAAATATAGACATTGGTACAACAGGAGGCTCGAGAGACCTCGAGCGACACATCGTAATTTACGCTAACCTCAGCGTACCATCGGAGATACTTTAGCCACATCTTAACCCATGGTTGAAGAATGAGGCGATCAAGAAAGTCCGCCCCCTGAACTGGATAAAATGTCCGAAGACCCTCTCTTTCCTTTTCATTACAAACAAAGCGAAGGCGCTACTTAGCCCTAAAAAGAATGAAGGCCCGTGCGACACCCGGCGTTAACACTCCAAAATCTGGAAATGCTAACCACAGTTTCAATGGAAACGGGAATACGCCTGACGGCGAAAGCATACAAAGATAGCGACGCTTCCATCGCTTAGATTTAGGGCGATAGGTCGCACCACAGATATGATAAGAAGCACCCCTCAATCGATAGGTCAAAGACATAGACATAGTACCAGTTACATCTCTAATCTTTTATAAGGGGTCTTTTCCACATAATAGCGTCAACCAAAGACCGGAGCATCTTAGCAGACACTAGAGAAAAATCCCTAGTCACTTCGTCGCTCCAAAATCTTTTGGCAAACTCTAAAACATGACTTATAAAAAAAAATGTTTTAAATGAGAGACTTTTTTTTCTTTTCTCACCTCTCAATATATACTATTAGATTGCGTCCGACCACCCGATCGATGAAGACTCGAACCTAACCACCCGGGATGACGGAGACTTTACTCGACGTCTTGACCCATCCATAGTCCGCTAATCTAATCCCAACGTCTTTGATCCTGACAAGCTTGGACAGGACTATATCTCTGTCTTTTGTTTGTTACACAACACTGAATGTACAGCTCCTACGTTCTTCTGGCTACGGTTCTTTCTATTCTTATTTATTACTTTTATATTTTATGGTCCGGCCCTTTTCAACCTCTTCTTCAGGTGGAGTATCTGAATACGAGCCTTGTTCAACTGTGCCCATGGACCCGTAAGCCCTCGAGGCAAGGCGAAAGGGAAGATATGCTCTGGCTTTCTTTGGTCTTGAACTCGCTCCCCGCTCGAGAATGAATGTTGGAAACTCTTCGATGACATGCTCCCTTGAGTGTACGATTCCTTAGCTGTGCCTGTTTGGTACCGAGCTCTTTGATGGCCTTTCTTTATCCGAAAACGCTAAAAGGTAGTGAGTGGAGTCAGGCACAAAGCGATCCTCAGCGGCCGAAAGAAGCCTTGTTCGGTCGTTCAGAGATGTAGGGGTTGCCGCTCCTTAGTTCATCTCTCGGTAGAACAGGGCACCTATGCGGTGGGTTCGACTCCCACAGGAGCGCACATTGCCAATCTAATTGGTACTTTCCTTTTATTGATTTTTAGTTCTTGCTGTCAATTACTGATTCTTTAGCGATGTAAAGCCATCAGGCAGTAGACCGGCAAGGGAACGGCTGTCTCGGTATTCGTTCTTGAATCAGTGACTGAGAGTAAGGGCTAGTGATCAATAAAATAAGACTAGTGGGGCATCTTGCTTTTCGTAGTAAGCAACTCTCTTTATAAAGCTCTTTTTTTATCGAAGTAAAGAGTAGTTCCTCTTGTTGAATGTCGTTCCGGCGAGCTACTTCGTTCCTCTTGTTCCTATTCTCCGATTCCGAATCTGATCTGATCCCGAACTCCGGAATCAGTCTTTCGGGCTCTTTAGAGCGTTAGAATGCGTCTTCTGGTCCTCATGTGGGTGATTCCCCATCTTCTTCGTTAAACGTTGGGTTCTCAGTAAGAAGATCGCTGTCCGCTGGGATCTAGTCCATGAAAGAAAGACCTTTTCTGCTATAGAGCCAATATGATCGTATGGATCCTTCCTTGAAAGAATCGCAAACAAAGAGTAAATTGCTTATTAGGTAGCAAACAGGAAAAGCAAACAAAAGGGGTCGCCTTCTCGGTCAATCCTTTCTAAGGAGCTTAGCTTCCCAACCATTGAACCGAACAACCCGGTGATTCCTCTTCCATCAACAGCTCTCTCGCTTTCCACGGGGAACTACTTTTCATAGGCTGATCCGAATTAGGCTTTTTAGGTCTTCTACGCGCAGGCATACCCTTTCTTTCTTCTAGCTAGGGTAGAGACAAAGACTTATATTAGTATACCGACCCCTCCCTTACTCAACAGCCCCTCGTTAAGTACACTTCCTTAAGTAACGTACACTCCTTTGGTCTCGGGTTTCAACTACTTTCTTTTAGTTCAAACTGGGAAGAAGGCTTGCTTTTCGTTGATCTCTTACTGGTGAACCATCACTCGAACCTGGAACCGAAGGACTTGCCTTTTCGTTGAGCTAGGCCCGTAAACTCTTTTAGGAGTTCCAAAGACGAAATAGATGACCGAGGGCCCTTCTAGATGGAGCCAGGTTAGGTCACTTCGATCGCTTAAGCCCTTACTGCGATAGAGTAGGCCGCTTTAGTTGGCAAGGTTATATGGTCTAGAATTCTGCCATCCAATCACCTTCAAACAGTTGGAAGCACCTTAACTTAAGAAGCTGGGCTGCCGAAGCCGCGGAACATGCTGCTCAGTCTCCACATCGCAAGAAGAGGTTCCGTTCAGTTAGATATTCAGGATTCACCGCACAGAAGCGATCTCGAACATAACTTATGTCATTTCTTTATCAGTAATAAGAGCATTGATAGAGGAAGATGAATGTGCAATGGAATTGCAATTGGATGGTTGTACTGCCTTTAGCTGCTCCGGTATCGGCATCGGCAGCATTCACAGCTGAGCGGATTCTATCACTCTCACTTGCAGCCTAGTCTGTAACAAGAACCATGGCATTCGATGCTTCCTGTATAGCTCTTGTCTAGCAAAGAGCCAAAGATCGTAGCGTGTCTACTATTGCTATAGAAAAAACCTCCTCCTCATATTCAGAAGTGCCACAGCTTCCTTTCCTAATTCCAATCGCGACATTGGTAATCCCGCATCTGAGATAAACCTAGTCTGATTCACGTGGCAAAGGGCATTCCTTGTCCCCTTCTTATACTAGTGATTCATTTCCTGCAAAACCTTCCACCAGCAGCCGATTCCTCCTGCTTTTCTGGGGCATCCATATAATATATGTATCTTCCCTCTGTCCATCAATCCTCTTCTCTGCCCTTTTTTATACTATGCGTGGCATGCCTCCTGCTCGTATCTTAACTGGGCAACCTTCTCTTGCAAACAATCCCTTCGTCGCTAACACCGGTTATTTCGAAACAACCTCTGCTCGTACATTAATGCCTTCCTCCAAGAGCTAACTCGCCGGCACTTGGCTGGGGATCAATAACTACTTATATAAGGTATACCACCATCGGCAACTGATTCAACTCTTGGTCACATTCAACCATCAAGAAATCATCCACCATTTAAACGGGTTTTCACTCTTTCGGGCGATTGAGAAAAAGAAGATTATGGGAGAAAGAAAGAACTCCACTTGTTATATATGAGATTTTCCTTATAGTAATAGAGAGTCTCTCTCATCCCTGGCTCGGAGTGGTTCAATGCCATGTGCTTTCCGAAACGGACGGTAGTCGACTTTAGGCAAACAGAGGCGCTTAGATGATAGTTACGTTACGCTTGCTGGGCTGGGCCCACTTATTCATAGTTCCGTCAACTAGCGCACTCCTGCTTGAAAGCTGCAAAGGGGGATTACGGGCTGACAAGTACTTAGAAGAAAGAAGAGTTTTTGAAATTAGTTGAAAAGCGGAGCAAATGGAGGAGGAGTTGGCTTGTTTGTAGCATAGAGCTTTGCTCTTCGTCTTCCGGGCCTTTAATAATGAATTCTGAAAAAATGCTTTGACGTCTACATCAAGCAATTGTGGAGTGCTACTGGTCGGTGCTTTCTTCTTGTATTATGGGAAAGGCGCACTTAGAACCACTCCTATCGTAGTGGTTTCCTTCTTCACTCTTGGTATATATAAGCCACTTAACGCGAGACTTATCCTGGTTAAGCAAAAAGGGCATTTCAGTTCGGTTGGTTTGGCCGGGGGCAAGCAGATCGCACAAGCAAGAACACTAGGAGCATTCTTTTTGTATATTATATCTGTATATTATAGGTGTAGTTTTCAGTCTCAGTCCCTATGCTTCGCCCCTTCTTTAAGTTAAGTTGAATGCCCTGCTGCACCTTCCTAAGTAACAGGTCTCCCGGGACTTCCTTCTTATACGTACGAAACGTATCCTGTCTCAAACGGATCTCTCTCTTAACATAACACCGTTGGCTTTATTTCTGTCTGACTCGCAGAAAGAAAGAGTACGCTAGCTAGCGCGCTAGAACTAGCATCGCCTCAAACAACCACCCCTTCCTCCTTTGGTGGCTCTGCAGCCTGTGCCTGCCTCCCTGAGCTCCAATTGCTTACAAAGCAACACCGATTGATGAGTTTGGAGCCCGCCCTTCTCCTTGACTTGTATTACCCTCCTCAACCACTGCCAACCTGTAAGGTCGCTCTCAAAGAAGTCTCGCCTCACCTACGCAATTATGCTATGCCTTGAGCTGACCTGGTACGACCGGACTGAGTCTGTATATCTAATTCACTCACTATCATGTGGTGTAAAAACAACTAGCGTGAAAGAGCTTGACTTTAAAACCGTTGAAACCGAAAGCTATTAGTGATATGCCCCTCCCTTAGTTTCGGATTCACAACCCTGCTTGAGCCTACGCCCCCCTTATCTGTGAAACCTGTCTGGCTTGAAGGTTTAGCCTATTACGGAGGAAATGTGCTATGAGAATTTATACTAGAGCAGCGCTACAAATCGCTTCGAAATGCCCACCTGTTAAGGAAGGCTCACTACTGTTCTTCATTTGCCGGGTCAACGGAGCTAGGATGTCATTTCAGCCTTTAGCTCTTCACCAGAGCTACTGCTTTGATTGATGCAAATGATGCTTTGGATGCTTCCTTCGTACGATGCTTCGTCTTTCCGTCAACCCCCCAGAATCCTATTCATGCCCATCCCCGTCCTAATCCTACCGCTAAGATTCTAAATCTTCTTCATCTCCGACATCTCAACCTTGCGGTTCCTTTCTCTCTGTCGGATCTTGATTTGCCAATGGCCCTTAGGAAAGGAAATAGGCGATGTACTCATCATCCCATTAGTAAAGTTCTATCGTATTGTACCCTGTCTCCTTATTACAGGGCTTTAGTGTTCGCCATCTCCAACCGCAAAGGGGATATTCTACTTAGAGCCTACCTGACTTGGCTAGCTACCGAGCCCGTACCGGCACAATCCGTTTTCTCTAAGCCAAGCCTAGTTCCATGTACCTGTAACCCGGAACAGCAGAAGTGCTTTTCTCTAAACTTGACTTTCACTCTTCCTGCTTGCCGAACGAAAAGAAAGAATGTTTCACTTTCTATACCGCCGGCATGGCTCTGTCTTGTTCGTTGCGATTTTGAACGTCAAAGGCAGTTTTAACGACCTTCTAAGAACACTGGTTTTTTAGAGCGGACGGGAACAGAAGCAAGGATACGAAGTCAAGTCACTTAGTGTGCCGAAAGGGACTCAGGATGTGTAACAGAAGAGAGAAAGCTTCTATATAGAGGTCTTTATAGGGCACTGGATACCTGGATAAGCATCATATATAACTAAATCTCCATCTCGAACCCTACTACCGACAGGTCAAAAATCCAGTGCTAGTTGTTTAGGATCCACCATCTACGGAGGCACAAGCAGCATCTAAGCAAGGAGAGGCACGCCCGCAAAGTCAGAGCAAGTTTAGGTGGGAACAAGAAGCGGAGAACAAGACAGGAAGACAGACGGTTCGGAGAAAGCAGTAAGGCAGAAGGACAAGAAAAGGACGGTCAAGCAGGCCGAAAGAAGCCTTGTTCGGTCTCTTGTTGAAGTGGTGACTCACCTGCAACATAAGTTTTGCAAACCTGGGTTAATTCCACTTTCCACTGGACGAAGGCAAAAATAAAAAGATAGAATACGACGGGTTTTCTGGCGTATAAAGAAAGAATGACACGATCATCTAGCCTTGGTCCTCTCATCATCTGATTCCCGAAAGGCAGAACTGAAGAACGCACTGTTTGGGAGTAGGCATGACCCCTCTTCTTTCTTTAGACTATCGTTTTTTGTTTTCCGGATGTGGATTGAGCATTTTGTTGAGTATTGTTTTTGCGCTTGTTAACCTTCTTCTTTTTGACCGGACAACTGGATGCGCGAATCTTGCTCTACCACCCCTTTCTTTTTAAAGAAAAAACTTTAGTGAATGGCTAAGAGGAAGTGCCTCTGGTATTTCAGTTTCGACATGGCCTTGATCTTCTGGTGAAGTGGCAGTAATGTGAGCCTTATCCAATTCCTTTTCCAACCAAGGATACTGGTGAGTCTGACCGAGGAGAAGGACGTCTATCTTGGCTGTCTAGCTATGACTAAAAAACCTACTTGTGACAACTCAACACTGGAAGCTTTGATGATACTTTTTTGCCCGCACACGACCATAAGCTGTCTTTGCTTATTTCCTTGCTTAGCTACCCTCGAATGATTTGGTACGCGCTTGCCGGCCCCTCACCCCTATTAGTTAGTAAAGCTTGGATGCCGATCAGTGGCCTATTTACCGAATCATGATTTTTTTTAGTCCTATTTTTGCAAACGAATAAGACGGTGCTGATTCCGATGTATTCTATTTCTATGACATTGAGTCTACCTTTTTCTTTTTTTCTTGTATATGACCTCTTGTACAGTCTTTTTTCAGGCATTGATTTCATCTTGATTTAAATCCTGGCGATTTTACCAAACCGTTCTTCCGGCGAGGTGGTGTAATTAGAGCCTTCTTCGGCACCAAGACCCTTTAGAGAAAGGGGCGAGGCACAAGAGGATGTACTGGGCCAACCATGACCTTTTCGAGCAGCTCTTTCAATTGCCGCCTAATCTCCTCATTGGCCAATGTCGACGTCCTGTAACGCCGTTGGGTAAGAAAGCTCCCTGTGTGAGTTCAATCGAGTGTGCTCCAAGCTGCTACAGGCTTTCAATCCAAATCAGCTACAGCTAAATGAAACCAAAAGCAAAGCTTGAAAGCTCAATTCCTAGCTGCTACAGCTAAATCTAAGGCTACTACCTTAGCTGTTCTAGTAGCTCCTTTGATTTAGCGTAGGGAAGGTGGAAGCTCTATAGGACAATTGCTTTGGGCTATTTTGAAGCTATGCTATATAGGAAGAGATAGCAGCGGCTGGCTACTAGCTTTGCTTTTGCTATTAGCTCCTGCTAGTGCTAGTAGTTAGCTTTAGGAGCCATTTTCAAGCTGTAGAATAGCAAAATAGCGTTGCTTTAGTAGCTGTGTACAACCAAGCAGGCAAAGCTAGTAAGTAGCCTTTTTGTTTCTATAGCTTCACGCCCCCTACCCTATGGTAAAGAAGAGGAACTAAGGGGTTTACAGGTACTATATTTCGGCTTATAGAGCTTCTTTTTAGCCCTATGCTAAAGCAAAGCCCTATCCCGCCTATGCCTATGCCTCAAGTAAATAAATAAGCTAATAGCAACTGCGCGTTGTAGCCGTTTTTGATTGAAAGGTAGCTGTAGCTTCAAAGCCAAAGAGGAAGTTTCTTCTGATTTTAAGGGTTCCGCTGTAGCAGCAAAGAAGAAGGCAATTTCTGCTGCTAAAATAAGATAAGTTTCAATACCAAAGGAGTGAACTTCACTATAAAGGCTATAGAAGTGCATCACTAGTTTATATAAAATGAAGGAAATGAAAAAGGTTATTCATAGTATATAGAACGCCTGATTACTCCCATCTCCTTTTACTTACGCATTTCCAATCAAATCATGATCCCATCTCGATCAATTTCGCATTGATCAGGGCGAGCGCTCTAGTCCCCAGACGACTTTCTTCAACCGCCCCTGTTCCAACAGCTACAGATAATAAAAGTTAAGGTTATTCCTCTTCATCAGCCAATTCCCGACCGCCTTGCTTAGCGCAAGCACTAAGCAAGTAACCCCAGAGTATCATGAACGCAGAGCGCCGACTGTAACAACCGTGATGCTGTCGCGTAACAGAAAGACAGAAATCTATGAAGCAGCTTAAATCGTTTCAAGGGTGAGGTTTGGAACCCAGTAACTTTACACCTAGCGGGAGTCGTGGAATAGCATAGCTATGATCAATTGAAGAAGAAAAGAAATGGATCGAATAGGAATTCTCATTGACCTACTTAACTCAGTGGTTAGAGTCTTCCATACGGCATCGGTTCGCGATCCAATAGTAGGGAAGTTATGCATGAACGTAATGCTCATAATTTCCCTCTAGACCTAGCTGCTGTTGAAGTCTTAGTCTTTTCTTGGAATTGACTTAGTGAGAGCACCCAAGTCGGGACAAGAAGGATATGAATTTTCGTACGAGCGAACTTCGTAACGAGAGAAAGCTTCCTTGAGTCGTTGTCCAAGCATGAACTGCGCAGCCCCTTGCTCTAGTTGAGTTACTTTGCCCCTTCCTCACGCTCTGTTAATCGGGAGAGGTATAGCTATAGCCAGGTGTTCCTCTGGTTATTCCTTTTTAGTAGAATGAATTGTTTTTCTCACCCAAAAAGATCTCTGCAGGGCTACCGCCTGTTTAAGTATCATAAAAAAGTACAAATAGGGCCTCTTTCTCGGACCTCTCAGATATAGAAGACATTGGGGATGCAAAAAGTGAGTTTCTCGGTAAGGAACTTTCATGGCTTTCATATAGAGATGTTGAAAGTCCATACTTTTGGTGGGTCAACTCGGCTTACAGCGGTTAGGAATGGAAAAGATGAGGCTGTTTTTGTCCTTCCAATCACGGTTACAAGCGAAGCAAACAACTAAGCCGGCGAAGCTGCAGTCTAAGCTTTAGCGGTTCCAACCTCTGATCTATATAGCTCCTGATGGAATATCAATTGTAATGAACGGATTTCTTCTAGGTTTCGTATCGGAACGGCACTTTAATATAATGATAAAAATCTCGTAGTCAACCATCTTGTATTTTGATTAACCACTAAAGAGATATGTCTAACCTTGCTAACGCGAAGTGCGTCTTCCCGCGAAACAAGATGGCACGGCCCGAGTCGACAACAAATGGTTACCCACCCACAGGGCTTTACGTTTTGTTCGGATCATGATGTCGTACTGAGCTCCAACCCTTTCTTTCCTTCTTACCACAAAAGATCATGTTTCTTTCACTGCATTTCTTCGTCTTTCATTCCCATTTGAATCAAAGAGTACTATAATTAAGTAAGTAGTTTTTCTGTTGCATTCTTGTGATCAATAGCAGATGCCCAACCCAAAGGGCGGGGGGCTTTACCCGACCCTCGGATGCATCTATCCTAGTAAAAGACATAAATTAGATTATCGCAGTTCGGAAATTCATATACGTAAGGGCCCTGGCCGAAGGTGCCTTAGGTCAGAAAGGGGTAGGTCAACTACAGATAGAGACACCTCGCCTCCGGCTGTTGTTGAGAGCTAGTTCTTCTTGTTCCTGGAAAAAAGAGTAATCCGCATAGGCCGACTAAAGGCTTTCACTCCCGACCTTCTTGTTCGTAAGCATTGGGAGATAGATATAAGTTCCGAACAAGCCCTTTCTTAGATAGCTTCGTGCCCATTCCAGTTAAAGTATTCTACGGGCAGCTCAACCAAAGTAGGTCAACTTAAGCCTTTTCCGCTTGAGTATCTAAATCTGTTGAATCAATGGATGCCACGGCGGCGATCGAAGACTGGGAAATAGTTGTAAAAAAGAACCCCTCGGCACTTGATCAAATAGCTCCGGGAGGTGTACTTTCTCAATCCGACCTTGTCCCTAAAGGAGAGAACTCCGATTCCTCGGTCCCATCAGAATATCCCTATTGGTATAAGTAGAGTAGATTCTAAGCGGGGAGATAGATGCGAATATAGTTTTGATAAAAGAAAAAGAATTGGGCGGTTCCGCCACTCCTTGGGTCGATGGGTCATGTACTCCGGGTATACACATTCTCGGATGTTATGGCCAAATCCTGAACCAGATGAACTCTCCTACGAAAACACATATTTCTTCGCACTTTAAGCCCCGGAAAGATACGTAAGAAACCATAAAAAGCATTCCCCGGAAGCGCCGAGTGGCCATAGAACAGCTTTCCTTGTCCGAGACATCCCCTGTGAATGAGTTACATGAGCATCTCTTCCGGGCTGAAGTGGTTGGCAATATCAGGCTAAGTCTCCGACTCGGTTCAACCTATATGATATAGAAGATCCTAAAATCCGTATGTTTCTAGAGATCTGAAAGAAGCGCTAGGAAATATTCTACTAAATGCACACCTCTCGTGGCAGGGCCAGGTCCTAGTCCTAGATCAGATTATGCCGGCTGCTCTTCAGTGGATGTTACTAATTTTCCCTCAACAGGAACTAATCGATCAACAGCGGATGCAAACTCAAAGATTTAAGGGTCCTGATAAGCCCTATTCTTTTGTTTTGGTAGAGCACAAGTAAATTGCCTTGGGTACAAGTGGTAGCTGCATAAGCAAGCCGATTTGATCGAACAAATATGAGTCTTTCTTTCCACCCCTTTCTTCAAAGAGAATCCCGCTTCGCTCATTCGTAACAAGAAAAAGACTGAACCACAAGGATCTAAGTAGGCATCTTTTGTTGATGTTCACGAGACGAAGTCCTTAGATCGTGGATGGAGTTGGAGAATACATAGGTCAAGACAAGAATAGATTGATGTAACATAAGTGGTCGCCTTCATAAGGGTAAGGTTTCAGCGCAAAAAGATTACGCCCCCATATCTCTATCTCTCTACCCGGAGCCCTCCTATTCATATATCGGTGCGAAAAAGCCGCCTTCTTTTTTTTATCAGTTGGAAATTTGTCAGTCGAGCTAGTAACCGTTTCCCGTAAGTGAGACGAACTTAGAAGGGATTTGCATTCTCCTTTCCGCTTCTACAATCGGGAATAGGTCTGAGGTCAACTGTACTCTAATAGGTTTTAACTGCTTGGGCAACGCTCATCCCTTGTTTAAGGAATCGCTTCTTTTAATAGTATCTTTCTCCTTTGCCCGTGAATCCCTTCTCTTTCTTTTCATTCCAGTAAAAAGTCTTATACGGTCTGGCCTGTCCATTAGTTCTTCTCTATTGCTTCTTTGATTTAGTAGAAAGCCCGGTTTAAACCATCTCATAGGTCGTCCTCACTCAGTACGATAGGTTAATTCTAATGCGGATATCGGCCTTATTTCAGCGGATCTGTGCAAATAATCGATTATAGTAAGGGTTTTCTAAGATTATAATATAAAGGTCTCATCGGTCCTTATTTTTATTTAATAGTTCGATTCCCGGCCCCGGTCATCTTTCTTCTAGCTTTTTGTTCTGTCTGGCGATTCCTTTAAATAAATATGTTCTACGTCCCCTGTTAGTGTTGGTCCTGTCCCGTACTCTATCTATCGATCTTATCTTAAGTGGATCAATCGCTTTTTCGGAACTCTTCCCTTGCTTGCTTCACTTCATCTCGCCTATAGTTCGATAGTATGGCACATTCTTTCTTTAGTAACAAACTGTAGTAAAAAGGCTTGTTCAAACAAACAAAAGATCAGAGGCGGTCAATGAACTATTGATTTGAAAGCGTAATCCGGGCCAATATTTCAAAGCGCGGCAAAGGCTTCTCTTCTGTAACTGTGGAAAAGGCTGTGCCTAAATTCTTTTTTGTAATTGTAAATAGAGCGACTTTCCCTCTTCTGCCTTCCGTCGCCTTAAGACTCAAAGCGGTGATCCAAGAAGTTCCCTTAATGATAGTGAACTGAGGTTTTGAAAATACTCGTCCAAAGCGTCAAGTAGGAATGATCGGTGAAATCAGCCTTCCTTGCCTTACCGACTTAAAGCAGTTTATAATATCTGTCTGCCTGCCTCAATGCTCGCTGACTTACTGGCCACGTTACTGAGTTCCTAGGAACGAGCAAGGAAGAATGCCGCTGCTGATAGATCCCGCCCAGATCAAGAGCGGGATCTTTTAGAAACAAAATTTTAGTGGTCGCTATTGCGGCCCTCGCTCTCAAGACTGTCGAAGATAGCATTGAGACTTTTCAATGAATACCTCGACTGATCTAGAAAAACAAGTTAGTTCCAGAGGCATCTTCCATTCATCTCGATTTGGGTTTTTCCGCACCATATTTTGATCTGCCTCTTCTTCGATCCGGAAT